>JGI24158J21664_10000468_pt1 | contig 36760 bp, 22 predicted proteins | sample Ectturendosymbi3_FD_21664 | JGI IMG/M metagenome (IMG submission 21664) | reverse complement strand
CAATCTCCCCTTGTCAGCCCCTGCATGCTGTTGGGTACCCTTTCGATTGTCCAAATATCGTTTGTCTAATACCTTTCCCAACATCAAACTCCCAAGCAGAAATATCCAAGCCAACTAGAGAAGATTTCAAGATATCCAAAAGAAAACGAACCAGAATATTTCTGAATACATACCCACATACCAATCTAGCCTACAATGTCATTTCTGCATACCTAATCATCTGTTGACCAGGCCCTCAACTAAGCGGAGGGCTTCGCCCCTCTGGAAAAACCTTCTCGCCCCTAAAAAATGTCTTGGACATATTGTATGCATAACCATCCATTGTTTTCGTTGTTACGTGCTGTGAAACGCATTGTTACGTGCTATCAACGTAAAATTTAGACCTCCCTCAGAAAACTGTTCGAACCCCTGGTGTCCCAAGCTGGTTACGGGTCTGCTGGTGACTGCTGCCTTTTGATGTCTGTTAGTTATGCCACTCATTTCAGTCGTTTCACAATCAAATTTTTCAGGTTTAACATCAAATTTTAATAGACAAAATTAATGTAAAAAGTTTTATTCTAGAAGTATACATGCATAACGACACGAAAATATATTTGAGATTAAACAGAAATCAAAATGAACAACGGCGAATTGGCAAATGGTACCACGTTTCACCTAAAATAACACGAAAAGAATGTCCAGCAAAACTAGGTGTTAAGTAGGCTTATAGGTGGCGGAACCTGGAGGGCCGCATGGGTCTAGGCTCCCCCACTTTTTTTCTTGGAGGGCCTGGCCCTCCCACTTTTAAATTTCAATTTTGCCTAAATAAGTTTAAATAACACAATTCGTATTGGGTCCATTGTTAAAGTAAATTGTTTTTTTGAAAGACTAAGAACAACCAGTAGTTACAATTACGCGCTCAACACAGTGTAGGGTATGATAGATAGGGTGTTGTGTAGGTAGGGGTCGTTGAGGGCATATCAAATTTTGAATAAAATTGCTTAAACATGCCGACAAAAGTTAATGACGTCATAGTTCAGTGCTTGTGGCATCACAGTTGCCAATTCAAATCACAATAATGTTCTACAGTTTTTGGCGTGCACTGGTTCCCCCCACTTGGAAATAGTTCCGCCACCCAGGCGTAGGCTATCTGTAAAGCAAATATTTCGCACTTGGATAAAAACATTGCTGCTGCATTGTGGGTATAAATATCTTTTGAATTTGTTGGTCACCCTTGTCGTGCCATACAAAAAAAAGGCTAAATGTATAAGCTATCTTTAATTCCTAGTCAAGTCATTATGTTTTGAGTTATAGGACAACATATAACTAGGTCAATACTTCTCTAAAGTTTTGATGGAAACCTGTGTACTAATGGTTGAAGACAGTCTTTTGCAAAACTACCCATCCTAAAACTAAGTCTCCACAATAGTGCTGCTGTTTGTTTTCGGCAAAAAGTTCGCAGAGGTTTGCCTGAAAATGTAACTTTCTAACATTATAGGCTACGCTTGCATCTTCAAATTTTACGTTGTCTGTTTCTGAATACGTGACAACCAACGTTACAGTAAAGCCAATTAGCCAACGTTTTTGCACGAAGCAAATCATGGCTGTACTGTGGCCTCTCGCGTGTGCAGCCGTTAAACTTCACTGTTTCAAGACAGTGACATTTCTTGCAGTAAACCACACTAGATAAATGTCGGACAGAGACAGTTAACAATCTTTTGCGAACTCTAGAAAATTGCAAAATGTTAAAGATCATTTTTGAAGTGAAAATTTATAAAAATATCAGAGTCAGTGACACCACATCGAACTCTGTTTCAACATCAAGATAACTATGTGTAACATCTAACATGAAAAACTCTTCACACAAAACGTGACAATCGTCACATTTAGTTTTGAAACCTTTCCAAATACAAAACCTACGAGAAAAAGTGGGGGGACATGGCATATTATGTCCCCCCCGTCTAAAAAAGTGGGGGGACACGTCCCCCGTGTCCCCCACCAAATTTCGCCCATGACCATACATGGTAGTTATTTACTGTCATTAGCTCAGTGGTTCTCAAACTTTTCTGCACGTTGACCCCCATTTAAGGTATACAATTTTCGGTGGACCCCGTGGCCTAGTCCAACAGTTGCTAATACAAGAAAAGTATGTGTCAAAATAAATTTGAGTAATTTTTACTTGAAATGCATGATAAAATAATACACAAACCGAAAATATGCTTAGAACTATAGATGCAAGCATAACATAAAACATAACTGTCACAATGGATGATTTAATAAAAAACTATTCGAGACGAATGTAATTTTAAACTCAAGGCCGTACGCAAGGGGAGGGTTGGGGGTTAACCCCCCTTGAGCTTGATATTTTACAAAAATTTTATAACCTGCGCAAAGGAGATTGTTTTCGCATACTGTTTGCTTGTTAATTTGTCGTTTTAATGCGAATACCACGGCATGAATTTGGATAAAATTTTTAAGGAATATTGTAAATGGGCCAAAAAGTAATAATTCGGTTTTGGTGGGAATCTGGGTTTTCGTCTGCATCTAGAAACCATCTCACTACTTTTTGCAGACCTTTCGTCCACTACTACGCATGTTTTATAGATTGTGTTCCGCGATAGTTCACCGTATCCGAAACAATTGTCCCTATTTTGTCTACCATGGCTGATCAGCGCAAGCGCTGACCGCATTGGCTACGTACCGATTTCTGTAGCAAGGTAGAACTGTTGCACGAGCTCAAAAACAGCCGTTGTCAATATAGAAACATTCAGGCATTTGATAATGTCTCAGCAGGGAAAAGGGAAAACAAAAATTTGCTGGACTTCTATACATAACAAAAAATCGAAAGTTTTCTTGCGTACTTTATACGCCTTCTCAATTCTTGTGTAGTTTAGCAAGATTCGATCTTGCAAACCGCGGTGTGTGCCAGCCAGTCCAGCCGCACACTTTCTATGCTTGACTGCTTGTATTCGACGAGAGATTAGCGCAACCTGGGTTTGCAGTTGTTTCTGACGTAATCATGCGCTGATGAGTGTGTTTTACTCCCCTGTTTTAACGTGCAGTCTGTTATTTTTGCAGTTATGAGCTGCTGTGTCGTAGCGTTGAGTTATTTTCCTCCGATATCCTAACTCGGAGCGCTGATAGTTTATATTCAGTGCAATGACACATAAAATAAGGGGAATGCGTGTCGTGGAAGAGCATGCATATATGTCAACAAACTTCGCCAAAACGTTGGTTTGAAAACATGACGTTGACTTCAAATTGTGACGTCAGAAACAGCGCACACCAAATACAAATGACCACCGTAAGCCACTGAATGACCCCCTCCATGGAAATTTTCTGCGTACGCCACTGTTTAAAGTACTGTAGCTGAGATTTGATCAGTCCTCTTAATTTTGTTTGATTTGTTGAAAAACGCCGTTTGCATTCCTTGCCCGATTAACAAAAATTTTGAATTGGAGGCTTCATTGCTCCAGTACACCCCAGCAGTTATTCATTGACCCCCTGACCATTCAGTGACCGCCATTCGACCCCGTGACTATCTATCAACCCCTTGGATGGTCCAATTGACCCCTGGGGGTCGATATCGACCACTTTGAGAACCACTGCATTAGCTAGTGAAAAAACTAAAGTTACTGAAAACGAAAATACAAACGGACCAATAACCAAGATTCGGTGGTCAGCGAGCAAAACCCGCATACTCGCGCCTCGTGATAATAGTTGAAAGTTCAAACATACTAATTTGGACGTTTCACGCGTCACTCTGGAACTTCAGTATAATTTAAATTACTAATATTTGGATACGATAGCAATTTTCAAGTTTTTCAAAATATCCAGGTTTGTTGCTTGAAAAAACGCGTTTCGATTCGTAGAAAGTAACCAAAAAACCCGGGTAAGAAACACTAGCTTCTAGTGTTAATCGGAAAAACATTGACAAAACGAGGGGTCCCAGCCGTTTTGGGTGCAGTGAAATGGGTCCTCAGCGGCAAAGAATTTGAGTATCATTGTAATAGAGCGTTTTCGTTAACATTTTTCGTTTTCTTTGTTTTTATTTTTAACCCGTTCGATTGTTTTCTGTGTATTTTCCATTATACGAAATATGCAAACATGATTGACTGGCTTGTTTCAATCCAATATGTGAAGTAATTTGAAAGAAAACGTTTATCAACGGTTTTACAGAAAAAAGGTCAAAAATGACCGCAATGGTTCTTACAGATAAGTAATTTTTTCAGGGCTTCTAGTGTTAAACACGCTTGGCATCCAGCCTGTAGTTGATGGGAATTCTATCGTTTTTTTCAAGCTTATGCCAGGGTATTATGGTAGCGGCTGCCAAGTTGATGATAATGACAAGAGAGAGGACGCAGCCTTGTTTGACATCACCTTTGAGAGGCAAGGGCTCCAGCAAAAACGCGCGCAGACATGTCTGCATGGAAGTCTGCTAGGATGGCAGTGAATTTGGGAGGACAGCCACATTTTGAGAGATTTATCCAAAGATCTTTGTTGACGCTATGAAGGGCTTTGGTAAGATCAAAGAAAGCCATGAAAAGATGTTGATTTTGTTCCCTGCACTTATCTTGAAGGAGACGGGCGACGAAAACCATGTCGATGGTACTGCGAAGTCCATCGACACGCAAGGAGGGTTGCGAGCACGGATTTTCCCGGCTAAAGCAAGTTGGGAGATAGCCTACCACGGTAATTGCCACAGACTCTTTTGTTTCCCTTCCTTTTGCGGACAGTGACGTTGTTGGCGTCTTTCCACTGCTGAGGCAAGGTCGTGGCGAGCCAAACCTTGCTGATAGAGCAGTGAAGACGGCGTGTGAGGCATTTACCGCCATATTTAAATAACTCCTCGACAAACCACCTGGACCGCAGGCCTTGTCGTTCTTGAGGCCTTGACATCCTTCACGAACTTCGGCAAGTGATGGAATAGCGTCGAGTTCAAGAAATGGAGGTAGATTGGGAAGGCTGTCTATAAAGAAAGCGTTGAACGGGTTAACCTTATTAAGTCGCCCATTGAAATGTTCCACTCAGCGAGTGAGGATACAGTATGGGGAAATAAAACTCAAACTTCAGGCTTCAGTTCTGGCTCCAGTTCTCCATAGTTTTTGGCTTCAGCTTCGTGACCAAAAGCATTTTTTCGGGGGTGCAACAGTGATGAAATTTCATTTTGCCAACTCGAAACTAAGATAAAAACATTTTTTACTAAAAAGTTAGTAGGAAATTATGAAATTTTAAAATCCAGGGGTGAGACACGGCCCACCTTGCACCCCCCTTCCGACGCCCATGAAAACGAGGAAAATTATGTACACATATGGCAACCCACGCTCGTCCCGCAATAGGTTACTCGCTTGCCCCACAAACTAGGGCTGTGTAAGCGGAACCCAAATTTCCGTCTCTGACTGCAATCATCCAAAATTGCTTAGGCTCGTGGTCCACATTCCTGACCTAAGTGCGCTAATTTGGTTTATGTATTCTCCCATGTTATTGTTTTGCTTGTAGCTTAACTTGTCTGTTTAATTCGGCTTTGTCATTACTGTGCAGCATTATATAATAAAGATACACTGCAGTTTGTGTGTGATGTCCTGTTGTCACGTTTTTTCTTTTGTTGATGTTTTGTAGCTAAGCTGTTATATCTTAGCTTTACTGGCTGATGATGTCAAGCAGTGTTGCTAGTTTCGTTTAACACATGACCAACTGGCCAGTTGACCTGCCCTACCCTGCGGTAGGTACCTGACCAGAGACGAGGTACCGTATTGAGTGTAGTAACTCATGGATTTATTGAGAGTTACAGAGATGCCCGTGGAACGGACATGGAAAGTCTCTACTGCGGAGAGGCGAAACTGGGGGCATGCCCGCAGACACCCTAGCTTGGTATTACCTTTCTGGGCTTCGCTTTTTCACATCACTCATGATTTCTATAATTATGGCTTGATGCCCCTTGTCAAAAATTTCTGCACACGCCACTGAGTGGGGTCCGCAAAAGTGCTTCCAATCGGGCCCTGCACTTGCTAAGGCCGGTCCTGCTCACAAGCGTATGTCGAGTTTGATGGGGCTAACCACAGCAAATTAATCTTGAAAACAACGGAAAATCACCATGCACGATAGGCATTTATGTTGGCCCCCGTAGTTTTTCCATTGGCCCCGCAGTGGCCTCCCCATTTTTTAAATTCTAGAATCGCCACTGTTGCAAATATATACTCAAAACGATACGTTTTTATAAAAGCAATTTAAACAGAAATCTAGTTATACATATAAAGTTCGCGGAATGTTACGCATTGCTTCCACCACTGTCTGTACGTGCGGCGTAACTGCTTAATCACTGATCATCAAGCCACGATTTAATTAATGTTACCGATTACAGTCGCTCATTGAGGATGGTTTACTGAGTCACCAAGCAGTTCAGATCAAAACAGGTTGTTAATATTGAAAAACGAATCTTGTGCTGGAGGGTATATTTGAATGGCAAACAAAAACTTTGTCTCGTTTGGGTGGAAAAACATAGATTATTTGATCAAAGGCTTTTGGCGTCGCATAAAAGTAATACGCAAAAGTTGTTCTGCACAATCATCGATCTGAAAATTCGAAATTCAGCGACTTGTGTTCCAGTTTTTGCTGCATTTATTCATTTTTTGTTTTCGCATCGCTTGAACTCCAGTTCTCCGTTTTCATATTTTTGGTTCGGCTCAGCTTAGCCACATTCGAAATGCAAAATAGTGACTTTTTATTCTGGGCTTTATATGACAATTTCGAAAGAAGTAAATCCAGCAATTGAGCTATAACGCGGGCTTAATTTCATTTTGTAGATAAACCACAAACAAGTTTAACACAAAACACACCCTGCGCACAAACGAACCTTTCATCCAACGGTGTGATGTCGTTAGAGAGCAAGTGTTGAGTTATAGATAGATATCATGCAAGTGTTCTTGTAAAAAGTTCTGGGGACTTCATTGGGGTGACCGATTTTTTAATATTTTTGAGAATTTCTTTAAAAATCGCCACAGTTTTTTAATTTGATTTTTCTAAAATACGTGCTAATCATAGGTTTTCAGTTTCACAATTATCTTTATTGCAGTTATGTATTAGTGTGCATGGGTTCAAGTTCTTGTTATAACTTTCAATAGCAGTATTGACCTACGTTTTCTTTAATACTGCCGTGAACTTAAGCAAGTACAACCCGAATCACATACTTCTGTAGAAATCAAAGCACGTTTCGTGACACTGTGAGAAATGTTTCTCTAAGCAGCTAACCTCCTTCAAGATCGTTTGCTAAAAAGCGTTGAACTTCATTAAAATACCCATTCTTCTTCAATTAGGCAATTTGCTTGCATTTTTTCATTTGTTTCCAAACATGAAAATCAAATAAACACAAAAAAGTGTTAGTTTGTTTGACTGTAGAGAGGCCAGCTGCAGTCTGTAGAATCGGTTGAGAATTAAAAGCTTTTGTGGAGTTGCCACAGCAAACTTTCATCGGTTTGGAGAAGTCCACTTAATTTAGGAAGTGGCTAGGGAACCGCCCTTAGTTTACTGTTTGGAGCGTTACGGCGGCTAGTATAAGAAAACTTTCACTATGTCTGCACTTGTTCAAACAGATTTTAAACATGGAGACCTAATTCAAAGCAAAGGAAGTTAGAAATTTGTTTGTAGTATTACAGCCAGGACAAAAATCGCACTTTATTGATATTCCTTAGTTTTGTTCAGGTATTTCGCCGTGTGTTATTTCAACGCATTTGACGTACGTTTTTCTAGCAAAGCTACGGCAGGATATGGTATTTGCTGTGTTCATTCATGCCTCTCTTTCTGAACATAGAGGTGACCTTTATCGACGTGGCAGCTGGTGTGAGTTCGGTCACAGCGATGATGCTTTCTTCCCCGTCATGCACCGTCTTTAAAGAAAAAGGTTCATCATTAGGTTTAACCTTAGTTGAAAATCAGCGACATGCCACTGCGCTCCAATTCCATTAAATCCAAACAAAAGTCACCTCGTAGTGCACGACTAAGTAAAACATGTCGTTAGTGGTGTTCGCACCTATGCCCGTGATGGAAATTCCTCTTCAGCTTCCTGAATCACAGAAAAGAGTTCATTTTAAGATCGATCACTGAAAGCAGAAAAAAAAATTGAGAACAAGCTCTTTAGCTTGTTTATTGGTAGTTTGCAATTGATGCAAACTTGCATGAAGGCACTACAGTCGTTTATAATCACCAATCTTCACTATGCAAACGCCATGATTAGAAAATCTAAATAAATGCGAGAATACAATCATATTCTATAGGCGTAGCAGGTAGAAATAAAACGTTTCAATCCCCTAGAAAAGTTTCAAGAGTTCAAACGTTATTGTTGTCCTTGAGTTGTGAACGACCAAACCCAATCGCCAGACTTTAACAAAGAACTTATAAAAATCTTGCATTTTGTGATATATAATTTCGTATCCAACAAATTGGCTACTGTTCAGGTTACAGCGCAATACATAAATATTACACAACTCACAGAAAAAGCACATCACCTCTCCCAAAGTTGTTTTTAACAAGGACCGTTGTGCGGTGTATATGTAATTGTTATGGAGTGCGTATGGTGTAAGACCTGTCAATAGTGAAGCTGTGAAATTTAAAACGTCTTTAAAATTTTTTATCATCTGTTGAAAAAAACGACGCGCAATCCTTCGCTGGAGTTTTGCGTGAAATTTTTAAATGATACCCTGCATGCAGGAGGAGAGTTTCACCGCTAATAAAAAAGCAATCTGGAAAATACTGGGTTGGATGTTCCTCTTTGAACACATCACATCATGATCCAATATCGCTTGAAGTGGATTTCACAGTACTGGCCCGTTCCGTGGTTTATTCCGAAATGAAGTGCAAGCAATAATATTTTCTACAGTGGCTACCGTCCTTTGAAGTGCAGTCAAAATTTCCAGTCAAGGAATTAATCACGCACGAAACGTGATTTTGTCTCATTTCGACAAGTGGATTAACAACGGTTTCGACCTGACCTTACCGACGATGTAAGCATTCGCGTGCAATCTTTGCGGGTTGCTTTCTTCAAGCATTCCGGCAAGAATTCTGACAAGTCATGAATGTTGGTTTTTGCGGTGTGTTGCGCTGTCAACTTAAATGCGATGCCAAACGGTTGTGAAAATTAACGTTTCACGGCAACCAGATCCTGTTTAATTTCATTGCTGTTTAAAAATTTATTCGCCAATGTTCAAACGCAAAGTTACAGGCTGGAGATGGTCAATGTGTCAAGAGTAGCAACAGGTATCTTGATTTCCTTCAGCGCGCAGAACAAAAAGAGGCCAGAGATGAGACTGCGAAGCTTGCCATTTCTTTCCTTGTAAAACAGACACTTAAAGTATCCGCTAATTTTTTCGGAGACTTTGCATTTTTTACCTTCTGTTGTGTTGCCTTCACTTTCACCAGAACTAACTGGGNCTGTTTTAATCTTGCTAATATTCCGGGTATTCAGCGCTTGTTGTCTATCTTTTAAGGACATACAAACGTTTATTAAGATGTCTTAAACACCTCATGGTCTGCACCCAAATGGTAAAATGAATAAAATTGTGTTGTTGGAAACCCTCCTGAGGTAATGAAGAGCGGTCTGGGACAGTTCGGCGCCGCCGTGCGACGAGCCGTTTCGGCGACGGGACGCTTCGGCGATGGTGGTCGCAAATGTATTATGCAAAAAAATGTGTGTTTTTGAAATACTTTGAAGGTTAGACTACAAAGGATGTTTGCTTCATAAGTGTTTTGTTGTCATCCTGATGGCCAGTGGCCAGTGTAGTTTCCCTACTGTCAGGATTTTGGATGAACTTACTGCGACCGTGACCACGTGTGTAAAGGAGTATGGCTTGTGACGTTTGCTGGCATGAGGCGGTAGTGAGTTTACACAAAAGTTAAACCTGGACAGCATCTATAGCTTGATCTTTTACGTAGGTATTATTTTGATTGCATTTTACAGCTAATCTAAGAATATATCGTACTTTCTTGCCATGGGTTTCCTATCGGTGTACGAATATGCAGTAATTGCACTTCCAAATCCATGGTATGCATCATGAATCGCAATAAATACAGCATAATTGGAAATATTTGGGACAAGTGCTAGACTGACTCTTGCGCTTACGCACTTCCCAGACGACGGCAGTGCGAACTTTTGCACTTTGGTGACATTACAAAGGAAAACACATTTCACATTTCATCGCCGAAACGTCCGTCGCCGAAACGTCCATCGCCGAAACGGCGGCGCCGAACTGTCCCATTCCGATGAAGAGTACGGCGAGTGGAGTGATTTCAGGTTTTATAGTTGTTTGCTGTGACCCTATGCCAAGACTGTACAGACACAACCTGCTGTTATCGTCTACAGCAAACGATGGAAAATCGCACTCGCCACTTATAAGCGGTATGTACTGTAACAAGGTACGAATTTTTGACGCATTACGACGGTTGTGTTTTGTCCCCAGTGGAACAGGGCGAGGACGAAGAATCGCCAAGAATCGATCTCGAGTGTGCCGACTTGGGTTAAATCTAAATTGTTTTACCTTCTGCAGTAAGGCACGCCCCCATTACCTTCACTTAAATTTGGCATCTGCTTATTAAATGTTTGGAAGCGAGGTGACCCACACAATCAGAACGAGATGTATGNAGAAAATTGAGAGCAATCAGAGTTGATAGATTAAAAACCTAATGCGAACAGAGGGAAAATTATTTTCTAGTTCCNGTACCAACCCACCAAGAGGTATATTACGTAGAGGTATATTACGCATAATTAGGTAAAAATAAATGGTGAACAGGGTTATTTCTGTCCAATGTCTTGGATGCGTCCACTAATAGTGAAAAAAACTGACAGATTTCGCTTACATAATACGACAAAGTTTGTTTGAATAAAAATCACATATATCTGTGCCATGTCGCGCCTTAAAGTCTATTATTAATAGTGCTAACAAATGGGATGATGCAGGACAGATTAAAATGTTTGTTTTGGATTGGTAGAGATTTGTGGAAAGGTGGACACAACNAGAGATTCCCTGTAAAATAAAAAACACATTTTGCAGTTTTGTTCAATGTGTGCGAAAAAAATGTTTATTGAGATACATACCCTTTTGATGAAACTTAAGACTAATAACACTGAAAAAATACGAACTTATGTGTTAGGCTAGGATCAGATACAAGTTTTCAGCTTTGCAATACAGTGTAGTTTTATAGTGAATACAGGGTGGGTTTTACATTTTAGTAATGGATAAGAAGTCATTTGCATGATATTGCAATTTAACTTCATCATGTCTTAATCCATCCTTGTCTCAGCATTTGGAAGGCTAGAAATCTTATTACCCCAAATCTCTTCGAGTTTTCAATGGTTACGTGAAGCATAAGCAAATCGCAAATGGCTGAACAGACCTGTTTTAAGGTGAACTGTGACGTCCAGAATGCCATTCAATCTTTGTCTGTGATTCGAATGTAATATTAGTTACAGTGGAGATGCATAGCAGGGTTCACTTCCTTCGCAAATGACTAAGTGCGATAGGCAGCGTGAGGGGCGTAGTCGAGAATCAAAAGACGCGGTTGCCCCAAAATTTTGGACTAAAATTATTGTCTGTTGAACAAAAATTGCCATGAACGCGTAAAACCAAGTATTTATTTGAAATGCTGCGTTGGGGCGGCTGAATGGAATTTTGTCGTGGGGCGTCCGTGGACCGATCGAGGCGTATTGCCCAGTAGCTCTTGGTTGATTGATTATGTGACGACACCGGTGATCATTCAACATCGGAATGTTGTTTTTGTACAATTTCTAAAAAGAATGAAATGCGAAAACTTCTTGCTGTAATTTTCAATCACTTGCTGTGATTTTATCGCAGATTGTTTCGCAGTTTGTCAGTGCCATTTCCTGCAAAATAATACATGGTTCTCTATGAAACAAAACTGCGGAAAAAATCTGTTTGCGTAAACGATATTGATATGAAAATTTTCGAGTAATGCTGGTTATAAACGAAGAAACGTTCCAAAAACGTTTTCGTCACATCCGTTTGTAAGACTTTGTATCCTTACAATCTGGGCAACAACCTCTTGTGAGTGTAACATTTATTTGGAAGTACCTAACATCTTTATATTTGACTGCGCACAAAACGATCACGACCTTCCTTACTGCACACAGGCTGTTCGTTAAGCTGTTTTTGAAAGTGTCAGTCTCAAAGAATGAAGGAAAAAATCGGAAACAAAAATCTGTAGTTTTAGCACTTCAGGAAAGAGTTGTATACCCCAGTTGTTCGAATGTGGAGAGAAGCGAAAGATGTATCCAGTGTAAAGATTAACAAACCAGAATGAAGAAAGAAGAACGAACAGTTTTAGACACCTGCCGCTGTGACAAATCAACATCAGCTATTTTTCTGCAAAATAGACATACTTGCTGAAATTCAACGATTGTAATCTTGTTTTCAACAGAGTGTAAACAACGATTTATGCGTAAACTTTTCACTATCAACCCTACCATATGTAGCTTTTGAATCCACATTTGCCACAAATAAAATTTCACAGAAAAAAATCAACCAACTAACCACACTCGTGACTATGTTCTACCAAAGCAATCCAGCATGTTATTATCAAGCATTCAAGTTCGCGGAAATATAAGCCTGTATTAATGGCAACAATATTCTAGTATTTATGTGACATACATCAAGGCAACAATTTTTAGTGGCGAGCGCTGATGTCCTATATACACAAAAAGTTGGAAAGCAAGACTAGGTGACCTTATTTCGTTAACCGTCGGCTTTCATGCCTCAGATTTTCTGTTGCACGAAATTCAAATCTGTATTTTAGATGCCATATGTAGACTTGAGTTTCTTTCATCCCTTATGTATATCATGAAACGCAATAGTAGGGAAGATTCGAGTTCAGTTTAGCAATGTCCTAACCATCTGCTGGCAACCGGGTTTCAGAAAGCAGAAAATTGTTCGTACAGGGCCAGAGAAGAGGAGTGTTGAACTCATATCTATTTGTTTGGTAACTTGACTAAACTCCTTCAGTTGAACTTAACCAGAGCAAAACGTACTGTTAGAATCATGTTTGTAAAACATCTGTTGGTACTGATGATATATGTGTGTTTATGCCCGCATAGGTGGTGCTCAACGTCTTTTGAATTCATGTTGCATTGATGCTACTGAACGCAAAATTGTTTTACTGCAAAAAACAGTTTTGTGCAGTGTTTCATTGAAAGCAGTGCAAAAAACGTAGCACCAAACGTTTGATTTGCGCATCGAATTTGCTGAGCAAATCAAATACTTCAGTGTAATGATCCATGTCCAACTGGAGAACGAAGGTGGTGTACAGAGGCAAGTAAAACCACTTTACTGTAAAAATGCTAAAAGGCACCTTCGCTCAGTGCTGAAGTGTAGGAAAAAATCATTTGTGGCTGATTGCATAAAAGTATATGCCTAGCAACTGCGAAACAGCCGTACACACTTTGGTATTATAAGACTGCGTACAAATTATGAAATCTACGGCTATTCGCATTGCATTAAGTGTTCGTCAGATATTTCCCATTTTGCAAGATATTTGATGCCAAAATGTGAACAAAAGTCTATGCATTGGTTTAGCGGTGTTCCTCTTCATTCAAAATTTTTATGAGTTCACTTCAAATGTCTTGTACTTTCTACAATTCTTAGATTTTTTAATGATGCAGCACTTCTGTATGATGATGGGAGATTGCAGTAATCGCTGGCGTATTGTTTTTATGTTTGTTCTTTTTGATTAATCAAACCTCCACTTTGCGGTGTATATACATTACAAGCGTTAGAATAAGCAGCAAAATGGTTTGAACAGGTAAAAATGGGTCACCTTGAATTGAAAAAAATATGTTGTTTTCAAATTATATCGGTCTGTCGTGTATATGAGCAAAATTTTTCACGGGTAATTGATTAGGGCTAATTTTATGCTAGTGCTTGCTATATAAAAGTGTTTCGTTACCAACTGATCCAATTTGATCTGCTTTGTTGTGAAAGTGATATAGCATTACATATCATCAGCCTGCTTTGGCACTGGTGCTGTAGTCAAAACGTCTTTTTGACATTCTTGCTTTTACACAAATCTGCTGCCGCTCCTGTACGCTGCTCAGCATCAAGTGTGGAGTGGTGCGGTTTAACGCAAGTTTGTTATGAGTGAGAGTCATCCAGAAACTCGATTTTATGCCGGAACGAAAGTGCAATTCAAATTTAGAATCGAAAATCACATGTGTTCTTGTGCATGTGATACAGGAATGGAACACTAAGAAAGAAAAGTCAAGCAGTGATCATGAGATATAACGCTGTGTAATGCAGCAATGTTTTGCAGAAGAAACAAACATGCTGAGTAAAGTCAGGTTTTCATCGATATTTTGGTAGGTACCGTATGTCGACGCGATCCACCGTTATTTTCACCTCAATCAAAAATGGAAGCCACGGGTTATTAACAGTTGAGTGTTTAACTCTTGAGCCAATAAGCCTGATATCTACCACCGTGGAACTTTCATGAGTCACGGGTTTATGTGGTGCAAGCGCTAACCCAGTGGTCTTCAACGTGGGCGAAATCGCCCCCCAGGGGTGATTTTATGCGGTGTGGGGGCGATTTTGTGATTTACGAGATCTGCGGGGCGATTTTAGTTTCCAAGGGGGAGATTTCTGCAGGTTAAAACATACTAAAATTTTTTAATTGATTCTAAAAAACACTATTTGTTACTTTAGAATCAAAGCAGTTGATGCACTTTCGACTCCATGGTTCGTAACAAAGGTTATAAAACACATATCGGGCTGGTCACGTGACAATCAAACTAACATCGTTCTGTTATAAGCTTCACTGCAAAAACTATCCAAGACCCCTGAGATTGTCACTGGTTGGGAGCCAAGCATTGCGGTTCTCACAAAGATTATGAATGTTCAGATATTTTGTTGAGTCTAATGTTTAACATAAGATAAAAGAATAGAGAAACTGTTGCACTGAACAGTTTGCTATGTCGGTTAACCCAATCGTTGCCTGATTAACGTCACGAAAAGGACATCAAGCAATAACATTTGCCAGCCTGTATGCATCAGCACGTGAGATTTTGGACGCTTCTCGTATAGTATGCATTTAATTAGTATTATTATACTGATATTGATTGAAAGCGACCAATACTGTTGTAACTATCAGAGAATACCCAATCGGTCAAACTCCATTTTTCCAGAGGAAAACTTCAGCTTTTTGAAGGTAATAAAAATGGCCCAACAATCACAACATTGCTACCACTAACTCATAGCGTCGACTCTCGCGGCGATAGCGAATATTAATTGCAAGTTGTCGTCTAGTTTAGCCTAGTTAATTTTCGTCGTGAATTGTCACAAATCCCTCCAACCATATGTATTATCATTAGATAAATTGCCTTGAAACAAGCCTTCATTGCCTTCGGTAGAGCATTGCTGAGCCATTGCTTCGTAGGCAAAAATATAACAATCCGTTATTATGTGTTTTTATAATATTTGGTTAGTATCTTGAGTAAAACAATGTCGGGGTACGACGTATGTTCTGTTGTAAAAATACTGGAAATACGACTGTTGCGAGACGATTTACGTGCCAGTTAATGGCTAGTAAAACTAGCAACAGCTAGCTGTAAGTTGTAAAACGTGCTAATCGTGTTTTTAGTCCGTTTGATAGTTTTGCTGTACTGTGGATATAGCTGTACTGTATTCATCTGACTTATGACAGAGTATAACAGAACAGTGGGATAGGAAAGGAGTAATTTAGACCGGCGAGTAAGCCCACTCAATCTTGGCTAAACTGAGGGGTCCAAAACATCCTTTTCGCCACCTGTTCTTTGAGGCTTGCTATGAAGTCATTCCGTAGTTGAGATCACGCTGAAAGTTACATTGCGTAGAAAGCTACTGGGTGAAATATCTTTTTGCCTGCTTGCTAGCACAAGCGAATGCAATTGCACCATTCATGAGCGTCATTGACATCCAAAGCGATGATGAAGCCCGTGCTATATTCCATACATACGGATGGTCAAATTTTTGGATTAAGTGCAGTGAGCGTTTTCCAGAATTTTGTGGAAAAGTGAAGCTATTATTACTCACATTTACCACGACATATTTTGCTGAGCACATTTTCTGCCAAGTAGTACATACGCGTAATAAATACCGCAATCGTTTTGACATGAACAAGCCCGATGAAACGCAATACGACTTAAATTGACTAGCTTGCAATCTGCTTTGATAAAGCTTGCAGATAAACCCCATCGCAAGGTTCGCATTAGTTGGAAGCAGCTATTTTTTTGCAAATAATAACATTTACTCTGCAAATGCATTTGCATTCGTTTTGTGCTAACTACATTGCCCGTTTATAATTCATTAGCACTGAAATTATTTTCAAAATAAGATAATATTTTCAGACATTATATGTGCGTTTGGCAGAACCTCCATGAGAGATGATCGCTTTGAGAAAATTCCAAGGGTTAGAGTGACTGAATTTTCCAGCCATCAGTGTTGTATTGCTTATTGCAAACCGCTGGTTGGAAAAAATGAAACAAGTGCTCTCTGTGCACAGCTAAAAGTATTCCTAAGCTTTCAGTTGGAAGACTGAATAAGTCTTTAGGCAGTCTAGCCGATATGCCCAATTGGAAGGTTTGGAGAAAAGGTTGGTTGTCATGTGTGTAACTAAATGGCACTTAACTCAACAATTGGATGTTTAACGACTTATTTTTAAACAGATTGTGTTTCAACTGTGTTTAATGTACATTATTCATGAACTGTACATCTAATCTGAAAAAGCACCAATACCTCTACAAAGAAGAATAACAAAAGCAGGCAAACAACAAGCTATGTTCCCTGCATAATAGCCACATTCATTCATCAAAAGGTGCCACGTTCATCATAGCTTTTTTAAACAGGTGCAAAGATAAATTTTTGTATTTTGGACCAATGTGGTTACCATGTCACTCTTGTTTTTTAGGATATTAAGATTTTACCAATATTGCTGTGGACTCTAGAATGAAATAACCTTGATTACTAGCATATCTAGTGTAGTAGTTATGAATATCGGAGGATTTCTGGAATATGCATTTCATTTTTCCTTTTTTTCACATCCGCCTTTCCTCTGGAGAGGGTCGCGGGGCAGCAGCCTTAGGAGGAATCGTAATACCTCGCGGTTTTCCAATATACCTCAGATAGTTCCGCTGGCTCCACACCAAGACGGGACAAAGCCAGGTCGTAGAAGTAATCACGTTGCGTGGTCCTTGGTTCACTTCTGGGCCACTTTCCCGTAGACGAGGCCAGCATGATCTTTGGAGTAGACCATTGAAAATACTGGGCGGAAGCCCGTCATGAAATGTGAGCATTAATTTGGCCAATTTTCAATTTATATATGCTGTAGTTTTAGAAATTATAACGTTTTGTATATGGGGCCTACATTTCTGTCACAACTACTAAACGTCGTGTTGCGCATTGTGCTGCTTTGTTTAACGTTGATTGGTTTTACATGTGAAGTGGTTGCGGATCCCCAAGCTGTAACACAATAAACATATGAGTGGTTGTATGCAAAACTGTAGTAAAGTAACTAGAGTACTGTATATTGGTATCTACTGTAAAATATTTCTCGTTACATAAATCACATTAGATGTAAAAGTTAAGTTTGCATCAATATATCTGATATGCGATTATCACTCTAGTTTTTCATTGACGGCAACGCCTAGATACTTCACAGGGTCCTCACTTTACATCGCCCAGAGCAGTGGCGTAACTGATGGGGGGCGGAGGGGCGAATCGCCCCCATGGTAAGATAAATGTAAAAACTGGTACCCCATGTAGCTCATATTTCTGTTTTCGTATTCTTTTGGTTTTCAGGAGGTTGTTGTTTTTGCGCTTTTCGGAGTATTTTCCGGTGATTTAGGATTTTAGTATAGCCATCCACATTCGGATTCACTATCATTTCTCACATTTTTTCCGAGTGTTGGCTAGTGGGCCCCCTACAGTGGCAAGTGGGTCCAGTCCAGCTAAGGTTTGCCTCTGGCTCAAAACTTTAGGTAATTCACATTTATTTAACGACGCACTTGGCATCCCCCAGAGACCAACAGGAAAAGAGTACGTGATCGATATGTTGGGTCCAGGCTTAGCTGCAGAGGTTGCCACAGTGAAGAAGAATTTCTCACTTGCCTATCAGTACCCCCCACGTTTTCTTTTCATGTGTTATCTGTTTTTCTCCGAGGCAGTAGTATTTTGCACTTCGTTTTTTTTATGAAGTCCTTACAAGCTCTGTTTGATGTTTGTTTGAAACGTATGTTACCATATGATGACATCTCATGTCAGACACACACCAAACTCAATTTCTACAACCGAAGCCTTAAAAACAGTGAGCGCAAGCAGCAGTACTAATTAGGAAATCTTACCAGTTCTATTGTTTCCACTAATGTGTTATTATGAAGCTCACGATATATACCAAGCTTGCTTGTTTGCAGAAAATTCTTTTGAAGCTCTACCGCCACAATAAATTATACATGATTTACGCAGTGTTATGACCGGTCTTAGAGAATTTAAAGCCGAAAACCACAGGCAAAGTGCATGGGTTCTACTTTATTACGTTGTTTTGGAACTTTTTTAAATTTTTATTTTACGTGTTTGTGTTGCCATAATGGGAGAAAATGGAGATATGCGAAAAGTATCAGACAGTTGAAGTCAGAGGATAAAAAAGTTGGATAAAGATGGGTATCATTTGACAAAGTTACATAAATTGTTTCTAATCAAGGCATCTAATGTCCTGACGAAATAGACAACTTGATGTGGGCGAACACTTGCGTTCCTTGGGAGGTAATGAAAAATTTGATAGGAATCGTTGTAGGCAAAGCGACGGCGTTGCCTACACTGTGTGTATCTGCACCACAGTTGGCTGGCATACATTATAGCATGCAGTAGGCACGAAGCAGAGTGTTTTTAATTGCAGTAGGAGCACTGAGCAAAGGCGCTTCTGAGCTTGTTAGTTGCACAATAAAGTGATTTCACTTTTCTCTGCGTGTCAATGTCATCTTTCAGTGAGGCGTCATCATTCAGTGTCATCTTTCAGTAACTCTATACCAAAAGTAACAAAAACGGTCAGGGCGATGCGCATGCAATGGAGCAATTTACATTTCTCCCTNCTTCCCCTTGGTTACGGGCCTNGTTGGGGTAACTGAAAAATAAATGTTCTATTAAAGGAAAACTCGCTTCTAATATCATGATACTGTAGCATGCAAGCTGCTGCCGCCTTGTGTGTGTAGATCAATGTTGGGTATCGAAACGTCCAGCTGCTCTGCTACTGTGGTGGAAAATTTTCGAATTTTGCAGCACTCCACCTCACTCAAAACAACGCTCCGCCAACTGTAGCTAAGTTCCGGATTTTATCCTTAGTGACTTTAGACTATTTCTCTTTCTTGATGATGATTCCCACCGCGGTGATTCCCTGATGATCCAATTCTTTCGACGATGTCCATGTTTCATGGCCTAAAATAACTATGAACTGGGCGGTAAAACTACCGTCCCGTTGTAAAAATTTTCCGCCCAGTGTCACAAAATTCTAACCACTGGGCGGCACTGAAATTTGCACTGCACTTCAGAACTTCACTACACTTTGTGGTTAGATACCTGANAACCTGTGTGAGTCCAAAAGTCGCGTATTCCTTCAAACTAAGCCCGACATCTTGATATCGNAAGTTTGGTGATGAAACAAAAANCATTCTCAAAAAGCATGATGAAACAAAAAGCAAACAAAAAGCATGATGAAAACACAAAAAGCAAACAAAAAGTATGATGAAACAAAAAGCAAACAAAAAGCCTTCGAAGTTACAACTTCCGTGTGATCAACAGTAAGGCAAGCGATGGCATGTGAGTAAAAAACGTGCGAAAATCTATGCAATACCACTTTACAGATAATTTGAGCAGGCTTTGTAGCAATCTCGTTTCAAAATCTCGTACCAAATGCTTGCACACCATTTTGCAGACTTAACACGTTTACCCGCCAAACAGGCAGTTTTAATCTCATATAAATAGCTACCGTGTTTGTCCTACCTTCACATTCCTTTAGGTAGCTAAAGATAACGATGGATCTACGGATTCACGGCGTTAATAAGAATTTAGAAGATTACAACGTCAGTTTAAATGCAATGGCTTGTCTTGTCGCTGAAGGCTATATACGTGCGAGGAAATACTTCAAATCAAGAAGCTTTTCCTGATCTGGTAGCCGATCACTAGACGCCTTATCTCAACATGATTTGCTAGCACTCTGTTGTGGTACGCCGAGGCAAAGAAAAACTTGCATTTTTGAGACAGACAAGTTGCGGGAAATTCGTAAAGGTGCAATTACAATTTTAATTGGTTCACGAATTGCGAGCTTCACCGTGTCAGCTTTGCATCGGCGTTACTTGAAGGACTCTGTGCAGTCAAACAATCATTGCTTTGCGCAAGTTTTGGCATCGACATCTTTGCAAACCGCTCTTCCAGACCTTACACTTGTTGCTGCGATGCAAGTAACTTTTGCTCAAAATTAAGGCAAGAGTTTTTGTTATTGAATATCGTTTCATGAAATGAATTGCATTTTTATGAGATTGTGCACATTTTTGGCACTAAACAATTTGCGTAACTAAACACAACAAATGGTACTTCTAACTGTAATTCTAAAACTTCTCTTCTGATTTTAGACATGTTTCCTGACCAAACTCTTCATATCTTTGTAGTAGATTTCATCCAAGGTTTTCGGTGTTTATTTTGTTTTGNCCTTGATCATTCGAAAAGCACATTTCAACGGTTTATGCATGCAAAATTTGTAAGAAAAAGCGGCGTATACTGAANATTGATAGTTTAGTGCTTTTTGAGGACACATCCCTCTGTCATAATTGCATAGTGTATTGCGGGGAACGCATTCAAACTTTTGAGAGTTTACACGATGAATTTTAATATTCAATATAAGCTTAAACACAGTATTAAAGTAGCATAGCTGTCGCTTCTTCCTGCACGAATATTTTGCGAGATGCAGTGCTGTAAATAAATTTCTGTTGAAAGAGTTACGATTCCCTGTTGAAATTTGATGCCTGTGTGCGTTGGTTCAACGCCTCGCAATGTTAAAATGCTTTGGCGGAGAAAAACAAGGATTACCGTAAATAGACACACCTCTAAACTTTGCAGCCAGAGAAAACAACCGCTTTTGCAGGAGACATGCGGAGAGCGCCAATTCCATAGAAGCTTCTTTGCATTAATCACCACTTTGTAATGACTGCTTCAAGTGGTGAAAAAGTCTGTCTTGTCTGTTATTGCTCATTTCCTAGTACTACATCAAACGCTTGTCAAAAACGAGAAATATAACTTTTTATTCGGTGCCATTGCTGTTTCCAAGAAGAGCTTGTAAGATAAGTGCATGGCAGAATTGTTTTTTTCAGGTGACTTAATCAAACCAGTGTCAGTTGTGGCCTACTCCTGGGCGAGGATCTGTACCTATGCAATTATTCATCGACACTTTCGGCCATTTTGTCAATTTGGAGAGAAAGTTTGAGCTTTGCATGGTGCAATTGCACATACATGCTTTGATAAACGCCAGTCCTACTTTCAATTTAGAAAAAAATTACCTACTCTTATCATTTATTTTTGCATGCCATGTCGTAATATTTGTGATGTGATGAAAAACCTCTTACCCATTTAGCAAATACACTCGAAGAGCAACCTTACCTGCACTTTCCTCAAGCAGTGTTTTCTCCGCTAATTTTTTGAACTCAAAAGAAATCGAAGTTCGGAGCGCGTTCTTGAACAGCCTCAATATACCTGGTTGTAGTTTTTCACCGAATTGAAAATCAAAATCAATGGGCAACTCCGCACCTTTCATGGTGTTGCCATCAGTTGAATAGACAGCCTCTTACATTTTGTTGAAAATGAGCGTGCTACACATGAGAGCATGATACCGCTTTTATCGCTTCCCATCAAAGTTTTGAGCACTTCAATGAAACTGTTTTCTACTAGTTGGCTGGCTTAAATAAGTGAATTGGTGGGGATTTGGCATTATAAAAACTTGCCACCAAACCGCGTCTTGTCAGAGACAGGTATGGTCTCCTATACATAATCTTCTTTTATGGCAGCGTACAATGTGCCACAAAAAATTGAACGCCAAGTGCTGTAGTTATGTCAGTGGTTGACATGTCTCTAAATGGCTCGGATGACTCAAAGTAGTCTTGGTGGTCATGGCAACAACGATAGACAGACTCATAAATGAACGAATCACTTGATGCAAATGCAGTCATGACCCTTGAAAAACTTGCATCAAAACGTTCGATTGCCATTTCGATGAATGACGCTGAAACAGCTTTTGCCAGCCATGGCTTAAAAGGTGTCAACAAAGCGTCCAGTGTGTCTGAACCAACAATAGGTTTTACAAAACTAAACTGACCTCTCAGTTTCCACCAGTAACCGAGGCCAAAACTGAAACTTGAAACTTTTAACCTGGCGAACAGTGTCTGCGGATAGGTTGTCTGTAACCAGTAACCATGCCGAACCAGTTAATATCAAGCAACCGGATTTGACGTAATCAATGTCGTAACGAGAAATCAGTGACAAAAGATTTTTATCGTCCCAATCACGAGGTCAAGAGTTTGTTTCTTTCAAGCCAAATGTTACCATGGGGTCGGAAGGATTTTTTCCAAGCGAGCCAACAGTGATGAAATTTCATTTCACCAACTCGAAACTAAGAGAAAAACATTTTGCAACTACAAAGGCAAGAGGAAAATATCAAATTTTAAACCAGGGGGGCAAGTCCCCTTCTGCCCTCCTTCTTCCAACGACCATAAATGTGACCTTTAATTGCTCCAACGCTGTGCCTCATAAATGTTATGAGTGTAGCTGGCATCTGGCGACCGCTTTTAGGTCCTCCCACCGCAGGCGCAGGAGGAAAGTCTCCCGCAAATGAAGTCTACCGCAAATGAACAAAGTCTACCGTAAATGAACACTGCAAAAATTGGAAAAAAACTCTTTGAATTAAAACTAAAAGTTTGAATTTGATCAAAGGTCTTTTGATTTTTTTGCGAAAAAATGGTTTAGTATGACCTTTAGTTGTACTGATAGTTTCTTTCCTCTATAGCTACGTACGCACACATCAATTTCACGTGCTGTTTCTTTCATCTTGACAATTTTCCCCTTTCAATTGGCATTCTAGCATATCCCCAAAAGTGGCAATTGGGGTATGCGTATTTTTCTGTCCCTTTTCGGATTGTCTCTACACATCGCGTTACACACAGTTAGTAAAACAATGTTTGGCAGGGAAAATTGCGCTTGCTTTGGCCCATATCTTGTTTGACCAAAGAAAAAGTTTCCGACCACACGACTGTCAACACCAGCACAAGGACCACGCCAAAGTAACAACTCCCGGATATAGGTTAAAATCTGGCAAAATTTTTAGGATCGATATTGAGGCTGTGCTACTATCAAGAGTTCAAAAATGAAATCAAAGCCAGAAGTACAAAAGCAAGTGAAACAGCAGCTGAAGTCAAAACAAACTAAACCTTTTGATTAGAAATGAATTGGACAACGAAAACTTTCAGTAGTCTGCTAACCACTGGGTGTTGCTAGAGACTCAAATAGAAAAACAAGGTGAAATTAAAAGGATATTCTTGTTAATTTTACACAAGCGCACGAGTTGACAAACTCTCTTTGTGGTCACAAATATTAGTCTCCGTTGTCCTCGTTTGGCATGCTCTTCACTAACTTGTACCAAATTAAGCGCTGTTAATATCGGTCAAACGGGTGCTTTGATAATTAAACAAACAGCTAAACGCAAACTCCCAAGTGATTTTTGAGTGACAATTAAAAATTGATAAAAAGCTCAACTGANGAAGAAAAGCCGCAANACGTCATAAAAATGTGCCAACAGTTTGGTGGCTATGCTGCCCACCTTCATCAAAGTGAAAACAGGATTGGCCAAGCCTTGTTTTTACCTAGCCAATTTAATTTTACTCTGGTGGAGGTNGTCTGCATNGCTACCGAAGCGTTGATACGTTTGTGTAACNACTTNTGTGAAATAGGTAAGCTTTTGAAAGCAGATGATATTTTGGTGACNTCAGAGCTGCATTAAGATCTTTTGCGTTGTTTTAATGCCCTTACCCTTCCAGCAACACTAAGTGGAATGTACCCAAACAAAGAAGCACTTTGACAAGTAAATTTGTTTAAAGTTTTCAGTTTTGTTAATTTTTTCACAAGTAGAAAAATTGCATTAAACCTGTTTTGATCGCACAATTAAAAAAATTGACTTTTTGATACTGCACAAGCCACTACTACGTTTCATCATGCAGATTCAGAGCTAAAACTAAAAAAAGAGTTTTCTTTTCAGGATCGAGTGCAGTCTGCGCAAAATATCGTTTTAATCTCCACTTGGCGCAACAGCTGATTTTGCACACGAAAAATGTGGCGTTTTGCACACGACACCTTCTCAGACATTTGCTTGTTCTGCAACTTCTTCTGACGCAGTTTTAGAATGTCTCGCCGTGTCCTGCTTTGAACAAGTCACGTGCGCACCAAGACGCTGCCAGATATAAACTGGAAGAGGGAAATTTTAGCAGGTTGCTTGGAAAAACGCATGTTCATCAGGCGAGGATCCAACAGAAGTTTTCAAAACTAGAGTTGCTATAAGTTGGTTCGTTGAATTATGTTTTCGCATTGATATTGAAACATTTGTGCCTACACTTCCAATATCAAACGTTTCAAAAATCTTCCGCCAAAGCCCTGTGACCTGACGAAATCACTACGGGTAGGACTGGGTCACAGAAGCACGAGTCGACTTTTTCACTGACCGTCCAGTAATTATTCAGACCTATCACTGCCCATACTCGGCTGGGACATTTTTACTCTCAGCCCATTTAGGTTGACCTTAACTTGTTTTCTTGTATTTTTAAATGTTAAATTTGAATTTTAATAATATATATTCAGTGTTTCTAAAGCATATGGACCCATGCGCGATAGAGATGGTCTCTCGGAGATTCACACGTGACGCTGACCTCTATAGAAAGGCGTACGCATAGAATAAAATGAAGTATCCACGGGCGTTTCAAAATAACACTGCTGGAGTCATTCACGGCAGACGTTTCTACAGCCGCACGGCCAATAGTGGTTTCAATCCGGCCAGAAATTGGAATTTGAAACACTTTCGGACCCAGCCCGGCCCTTGCAGACCTTTGCTGGACAGGGCCGAAATCACTACGGGCCGTGTTGTGAAAACGCCTGAATGACTCCAACAGTGCTTTCTGAATAAAGGTATCAACGGATGATCTGTCTTATTCTCGGTACATACATTTATGTGCGAGTGCCCTAAAAGATCATGTTTATCGTGAATTGGTCCATGACCTTTACAAGAATTAGATCTATAAAAGATTTCAACGTAAAATTTTAATATACAAAAGAATTAAACATTTGCCGGGGTGAAATGGGTCGCTTTGCTGCACGATCCAGACCGGGTTTAAATTTTCAAACTGAGCTGATGGTGTGTCGGGCTGGCCTGAATCATGGCTGGCAAATGATGAGCATGGCTATAAAAAGTCGGCCCGTGCAAGTCTCCACCTCCAGTTTTAGAAAAGGAACGGGAGAAAATAACCTTCCGTCATCTGAATAACTCGCATTGTCTTCATTTATTCCTTTCTTTGCGTCTATTTGGTTTGCTGCATTTTGCACAGAAGCCAACTTCTGAAAGGCGTCCTTCACCTGGATTGCTCAAAGGGTGCTACACTCAGTTCTATAAAGAGTAGGGTAACAGATGGGAAAATGCTCTACTAAAAGCTTTGTTGATAGTTTCTCGAAAAACGCACAAGCACAAACGTGCTAATATTTTGTTACTGCAAAAAGAAGTGCGGGAACACCTCCCTTAAAAAAGTAGAGTGACCCACGGAATACGCCACTGGTTATATACTGTGAATGTATCAGAATGCTACTAAACGTTACTCAACCTATCGTTTAAAACCCTGACTCTTCACAATCAAGTTTTCATAGTTAACTCTATTGTTGAACAGTACAAAAAAGTAAATTCACTTACTTACTTTTTCATTTGAAATTTTGTTGGAAGAAAGTTGCGCTTTGTTTATATTTGGAAAGACATTTCTTGCTTCATGCACGCTTTGCCTCTGCAAAAGCAGGTATATTAAATGAGTTTGTTTCATGATTGCTAAAATTTTCATGTAGTTTTATGAATTTCTGCTTTTCAACAATATCAGCTTCAGCTAGACATCTTACAGACAAGTCTTTGAATTCTGAATTAGCACATGATAGGGCATCTTTTAGGGCAGCGCTCCCCAACTAGTGGGTCGTGGCCTTGGCTATCGCTTTCGGTGGTAGCACTAGTCTAACGATAAAAGCAAAATAAACGAATGAAAGAAGATGCATAATGTTGCACTTTCGGCGACCACTGAGCACGTTTGTCCATTTCAGTTTATTTTTTGAATCGTTGCGAAAATGCATTTTGAACGAATTCTAAGCTTGTGCTTCGCCATCTGGAAAAACCTGCATCTCGGTTTATTAATTTCGAATGATTAGCACATATGTCAGTGAATGTTATACTAATAACAGAGGTATACGCGCATTTAGTTGTTTCAACTTTTTCAACCAATTTAGACTAATTTCAGGGGGCTGATTTCGTATCTGATGTCAGTTTTGTTCTGTCACGTCACAGTTTTGTGCAACAACATACCCGTGGTTTTACGAAATTGTATACTTACGAGTAAAGTAGATGCTCTAAAATAAATCCAATGCGTATTTCAAAATCCGTTCCTCTGTCACTGTGTGGTTACAATTTGAGCACAAATGGCAGACAAAATGTCATACTAGAGAAAATAACTCACATACAAGTGACAGTACATCAAGTGATATTGGAGGTTGGGGTGTAAGCGCACCCCCAAAAGTTTTGATTTGTCGAAACTCCGAGTAAAATCGCTGAAAATTTGGGCAAAAATTGTTCCCAACGTTGTTTTATTTCAAAAAATGACACCCAACATTTCCAGAAAAACACACGAAGACCTCTTTCGGAGGTCATACCAAAAAAAGGTCTTCATGATTTTGTGGGAGAAATTTTGTAGGCAAAGTCCCACAAAACTTTTCAGGCAAGTTTGGGAGAATTCGGGCAAAAATCCTTCTCGCACCCAAAATTTGCCTGCTCCTAAACCTATGTACACCTACAGATTTTCAAACCAAAACTTGATGGTATCCAGACACAAAAGAAACAGAAAGCCATTTTGATCATGCTACAATTAAGAACTTAGAAATTTGCGTTTCAGCGATTTTCTGTCATGTGATTTGTTAGGGCAGTCTTGTTTTGAGCTCCAGCAATAGTCTGCCATCGTGTGCGTGTCCCTGCATCCTTGATAACTATCTTCCACAATTTTGATGTCCTGGTGAAAACGTTCACCTTGCTCGTCACTGACATCACTCAAGTTATCTGGAAATTTGTCTAAATGAGACTTCAAAGAATGGAGCTTGATGCTTATATTTCCTCCTAACAGGTGGTAACTTGCCAACAACTTTTTGACCAAATCTTGGTAGTCAGATGATTTAGTTTTCCCAAAAATATTGTGTGCAGCAGATGAAAAGCATTTGCAGAACCATCTTGAATGATTCATGTTCTTTAAGCTTCACTGCATATCCAATTGGTACGGGTCCATATTTATTGCCATATAAGTATGAATCCATACCTACTGGACATTTAGTTAAGACTTCCTTTCGAACTATCTATGAAGAGTTTCCATTCTTCATCTTTGTGTGGTGTCAAATCCATTGCCTGTAAGAGGGATTTTAAATCATGGAAATACACCAGTCCATCACTGGAAGCACTGGCGTGCAGAGGTGTGGCGATGCCCGAGGCGACTGCTTGATTGGATGCCCCCCTACCAAATTCTAGTATTGAGCAGTGGCGTTTGGTGATCATTGTTACAGGATATAAGCTGTTTGTGACCTCACAATATGACGTCATATTCACGTTTGCAAAACAACGTTTTAGCGAAGTTTGTTGACACAACATGAATATTCCAGGACGCCGGAGCAGCGGTAGGGAGGCAGCCCCGTCGCCACCGGGGGCTTTTGGGGGATTAGCCCCCCACACAAAGCTCCAAGACCCATCAAATTGAAATATGAAGCACTATAAATCGGTGGAGTTTTTATCAAATTTCAGAATGTCAACCCCCCGTGAACAGATGTAAGACCCCCTGTTGAAAACTTTCTGGCGACGGTTTTGTAGGGAAGGGGGAGCAATAAAACATTTGTGGGCAATGGAAACTTATAAAAAATATCGTTACCAATTGTATTCGTTTCTGTTCATCAACAATGTTTACCTCAAACAAATAGGCTAACAGAAATGATGGAAAATCATTCTGAATTTTCTGAGTGCCGAACACCTGCAATAAATTTGTTTCAAGTCGATCTTGATAAGCCATGAAATTACCCATGATACTGTTATGAAAAGCAGTGGTGTTTGAGGTGGGGGTACAGGGGTTGCAAGCGCACTCCAAAGTCTTGGTTTGCTGATGATCTGAGCAAAAGCCCTGAAAATCCGGGTAAAAATAGCTCCCAACGATGTTTGGCTTCAAAAAATGGCGCCCAAGGTTTGCATAAAAACCTTTTTTTTGAAGACCTTTTCATGGATGTTACACCTAAAAGAGATCTTCATGATCTGTGTGGCAGAAAATTTGTGGGCAAAAGTTGCACAAAAAACTTTTCGGGGAAGTTTGAGCAAATTCGGGCAAAATCCTTCGCAAAAATTTGCCTGCTCCTACACCGATGATGAAAAGGCACCTCCGCCCCTGTTACCCCTCTTTTGAAAGGGCAGAAGGGGAAATGCCCTCGCCATGTCTCTATTCTCCGGCTTCCCTGTGCATATTATTCTGCACGCACTCTCTTTACTCGTTGTAAGCTACAATGTGTCATTGCAATGAACATAAATTATCAGCGGTCTCCTAAGACAGAGCAGTTCAAGACTGCAAAAGTATCCGGCAACGCTTTGAAACAGGGGAGTAGAACACACTCAGTGCTACGTCAGCGCAGTTCACAACTGCAAAAATACAAAGCTGCACGAATGTCTGGTCGAATAGCAATCATGAAGGTAAGCGGCTGGGATGGCGGACACCCAGGGTTGACAGTTGGAAACTTGGTAAACTACACAAAAATTGAGAATACGGATGAAGTAGGCAAAAAACCTTTATTTTTATTATGTGGCTGTTGTACGTACAATTATTAATGGAAGAAAAGTTACGGGTTGCGTGAGCCGTTATGATCAATCCTCCTGAAATGGCAATTAATGACGAAACTCGGAACGAAGCACATATTGCAAGCACAGGTGTGCGACTGCAGGCCCGTAACCAGCTTGGGACACCAGGGGTGGCTAAGAGTTTTCTGATTGGAGCCCAATTTTTTTTAAACTATGTCCAATAGTTTTGACCTATGCTCAAAACATTTTTCCAGGGGGGGCGAAAAATTTTGTAGAAAGGGCTTCGCCCCTCCTGGTTACGGGCGTGTGCGACTGTATTAGCACAAAAAACGACACGGGAAACTAGTGATGTATCATAAAATCAAATAGGACAGTTATTAGGACAGCTTTGAAATTTGGCTCAGAAATTCAATCAAACGTCCATAATTATAATCAGTGTTGATATACTTGGATCCAACCAAAAAAACACCAGACTTTTTTAAAAAACCCACTGAAAAAAACAATCAAACCCACCAAAAATCCCACTCTACTTTTCCTCTGAAAAATGTACTATGAAGTAAAAAATAAAATAAGCAGCACACTTGCACAGTTAATTGTACATTTTTAATGAATTAAAACGAACAGTAACGAAATTTGAAGGACTTGAAAAAAAGAGAAGAATCATTCGAACAGTTTGGGTAAATTCTATTAGTTATCTTCTGCAGCTCCGTAAAATCGGTAAATTTTAATCAATTTTTCTGCCTTCTCTGCATTAAAGATGTTTCTGATGTTGGACCTTGCCAAACCATATGTTGAAAAATGCACTATATACTGTGGACACTGAACTAGCAGGGCATGTAGGCTACATACACATGACGTTAAAATGCAGAGATTGTATGGGAGTGGCTTTTCTCTGTTTGCTCTGCACGTTCTTGCCAAGCCTTGCCACTTTGGAGTGAATTGACCAACAACATTTTGCGAAAAAAAGATGGGATACATTTCTTTACCCTCAAATTTGAATGCCATAATAGGTATAATAAGTTATTATTGTATAATTCTGAAAATGGTGATATTGCATGATGCAATAAAAACAACTCAGAATGGGGTTTTAGTATTTAAAAAAAAAGAACGGAAAACTGTTTCTTTTCAAAAAAACAAACCAAAAAATTGGATGAAAAAAACAGGTGGGTTATTTTTTTCAAAAAAACATTTTTTTTTCTCAACCCTGATTGTCTTTCAATCCTTTCTGTGATTTTCCCTTGATCGCCCGATCTGGAATAAGTCACGTCACTATCAGTTTGATTTGGTGTGCGCCGCACATTTAGAGTGTAGATTCCTGGTAATGAAGAAGCTGAGAATTACTGGCATTTTAATATATAAAAATTGGTGTTTAAAAACCCCAAAGCCCAGATGAAACAGGAAAACCCCAGATCTAGTGAAAAATCCCCAGCAGTGGTAACACTGATTGTGACTGTTTGTGCCACAAAAAAAGTTTGTAAGCGTTACACTTCGCGTTTTTACACAAGGACTTAGTCTCGCAAAATGCGCAAACATGCGCTGCGCTGGTGTTGGCTGACTTGTCCACACCACACTCGGAAGTAATTCCACAGTCTGATGTGACTAGAACAAGTCCCAACTTGAAACAAAAACGCATTGTAACCTCAATCCCTGGTAGAACCGACCCTCGGATTTCGCCGCGGCGACCTATTTCGGTCAAATTAATTAGTCGCGCAGCATGAGCGAACCATGGCAACTGTCACTGCGCAGAAAAGGTCCGGAGCCGGAGTTGCTAAATTAACCACCACCTCCGGCTCCAGCTAAATTTTAAAAGCAGCTTCGGGTCCGGCTCCACCGAAAATGGCCCGGGAGGCTCCGGCTTCGCAGCCCTGGTCACGGGTTAGTTTCTCGTCAAGACAAGCCAGAACTCCATCACTTTCTATTTCTTTGTGAATTGAACAGTATGTTCAATGGCGTTCACAAATTTGAAGAATTGCTGCAAATAACTTCGATTGACGATAACGAGTGCATCGTCCACGTAGTGTTTCCAAATTTTACGTTGGTGGTAGAATTCTGTTATTGTTTTATTTTAAATGTCTTCCATGACTAATTTCGCTGACGTGGGAGACACCGGTGAATCCATTGGTGTCCCAAATATCTGTTTGAAATATTTTCCTCGGAATGTGAAATATGACGCTTGAATACAATGATCCAGCCCCTCACAAACCTCTTGTATAGACCAGTTGGTGAACAAAACGTCACACAAACCCAACAGTAGTTTTAACCTGAAATCAGTTGAAAATTGAAAAAACAGATAATGTCTGCAAGCTCAGTGCTTCACGTTATGCAGGCCCGAAACAATCAAGATAGAAAATATTGTTTAAAAATCTCGACTTGCGTAGATACGACGTAAAACGTCGTAAAAACGTACTGACGATTCTGTGGCTGTGCAACCAACCTTCACCAGGGTTTCAAATGGAATAAAATTTTATCTGGTTTTAAGCAATTTTTGCTTACATCTTGGATGGTATTCACTTTGTATGTCAAGGTAATTAGGAGAGGTTGAAATCTGCAAGCAGTTATGGTAGTCACTTTGGTTTTTGTAGCGTAATTTTTTGCGTAAAAACTGCAGTTGTAAAGCAAATTTGAATGATTTCGATAAAAAACTTGGTCTAGCAATTTTGCGAGATTCTACAAACTTTTTTTGGTTGCATGGAACGTTTGCGCTCCCTGCTATCTCGTCTCCTGTAAAAGTAAGTACCTATAAAATTTGACTTGAAGTTGACTACTCTGTTGAGTATATCTACATACCACAGATTGTAAAATGTGCGTACGAAGTGGAAAAGTAACCTGTGTTTGCTCGCTTAAAACAATAATATTACGAAAAAAGCAGGATTTCTTTGGACCAAAGGTGTATGGAAAAGTTTTCTTCAGAGGTGGGGAGTGAAAAGCGAATCCCCCAAAAACGTTTGTCGCTAAAGATTTTTGTGGAAATAGCTTCTGCATCATCTGAAATTTTCCGAAATTCACGAAATTTTTCCCTAACGCAATGAAGTGACGAACAAAAATGCGGTCATTGTTTTTTTTCTAACCAGTTTTTTGAAACAACGCAAAAAGGTCATCACCCATTTTTTCCACATTTACACGCTTCATTCTGTATTTGTCCTTACCCTGTCTGCTCTGGCTTTGTCCTCACAAACACGTCCATCTTCTACCCTCAAAAACAAAAACGCTTCCCTCACTCGCTTGATTTTAACACCATATATTGGGGCAATATAAGGGGGCGGAACCCTGCAAACCCCTAGTTTCGTGCTTTTATACTTAAACTGATAAACATTACGACAGCAAAAAGCAAAAGCTGTTTGTTAACTTTCCCAGATAAGGCCATAGAAGAGATTGATGATTATNATTTTTCCTCGCATGTTCTTGCAATTTTNTTTGTGTAAAAAGTTTTTTGTAGGCAGTAAATGTGAAAAAATGTACTAGTAGACCTCTCTTAAACAAAATATCATCAATATGTTTAGAAAATAAACCACTGACCACGTCAATTTTGTCGCACTGAGAGTGGAGACATTCGTCATAAAATCCCTTCCAGTTTACCTTTACGTGATTTCTAGTGGAAACGTTTTGCATGCATTACGCCACTACACTGCAGCCGCAAAATGTATATACCACTATATTTATCACACTGTCAAAGAAGATCAGTGGACTTCCAAGCACCAAAAGAGCTACAAAAACAAAAAACGCTAATTTAACGCAGTGGTTCCCTTTTCAACCACGCCACCCTTAAATATTGGTCCTTTCTTTCAAGCCCACTTACTGTATATATCACGACTTATATCACACCCACGCCGTGCATCTTGACGAGTTCAAGTTCAAATTTTCAAAATAGTATACAAACCCACACCGTGCTAGAAAATAAATTTCTAATTTTAATGCAGGGCTGGCACCTTTTCTGAAAATTTTTGACGCACTCCTGCAGAGGCCCCAAGGTTAAGAGCCACTAGTTTAGTGCTTTCTTGACTTGATGCTTACAACAACTGTTCCATATATTTGTTTCCTCTGAATGTGCGACTGATGTTATTTCAAAACAAGCAGCTCTTGTAGTTAAAAACTGTGAATAAACTTTTATAATCGTTTTAGTGGCATGTTGTACACGAACTATCGTCTGCAGTTTTACCGGGCCTGTTAGAATCTTCTATTCTTGCTAGTATTGGGAATAATTTGCTAAATTATTTTAAATGCTTGTGGCAGGCGCACATATAGGCTTATGTTTAAAGTGAGGATGTCGTTGTCAGCATCTAATACTTGTTAAATTTCCTCTTTACGTATAGTGAATCTCTTGTTGATCAAGATCTCAAGATATGGTAAACATATATAAAAAAATATTTGGAAGTCAAAGCTTAGTGACAGCATTACAGCTTGCTTGGATATAGAGGTGCAACGTTATTGCAAGATTTTCTCAAAACTTAAAACCGCAAGTGAGTACTATTGCATGAGAATTTCCACAAATATAATCGATTCGTTTGGTGCTTGATGAACGTGGTTACGCGCAAACCCTTGGTCGCACCACTAAATTAATCCCCGATCCTGGCAAAAAGATGTGCAACCGAATCTTGCTGATAAAACAACAGGAAGTCTTTGTTTGGTGTTACTGCGTCATAGATCTCATGACTGAGGTGACCAGACTCGTGATCGAGTATAGCGCGGCCGGAAGGAGTGACCGGCGGTGGCGACTTTTTGCTGTTGGATTGCTTCTTCATCCATCGGCAGCGTGTTTGTCATCAGGAGAGGTAGTTTACAGTAGAATTTGTTGCCGTAACGGAGTTTTGGCCCTAGTATTCGCATCCACGTCGTCTTGCCGGTGAGTGTCGTGTCGGTTTTGGCCTGTCACTGTATAGGTTATTATGTTTCTTGTTTGTCTTATGAATAATGCACTGCGCGCGTTCTTATGCAGTGTGCACGTCAATTCTAAAACAGGAGTGTCCAACGTGCGACCCGCGGGGTGTTTAACATGGCCAGCGGATTTGATTTCAGATTGTGTTGCATACGGCTCGCGGAATTTTTAACATTTTACCTCGGATCCCGAGTACAAGTAGTAAACCAGGATTGTAGAGATTTCCTCTACCTGACAATGCTACGATTATAATTTAGGCAGCATCCAAATATTCGTGATGTTTCGTGGTGAGGTTGGAAGTCGCTTTGATTATATCAACGTGTTTGTGGATGACAATAAGAGGCGTAATTTTTCTTTTCGTTACTGTTGGATGAACATAAGCGCAGCGCAAGAGTCAAAGTATTTGGAAATTGTAATAGTATTTTAGGTCTTACTGCATCATTGCATGTGTTTCAATTCCATCTCATGGTACTGCATTGCTTACTAAACCAACTTCTAGTAATATCAAGGTTACGATACAAAGCATGCTTTTAGACTTTTAGTGGAACTATGGCGGCAAACGTGATGGTTCTGAAAATCTTTTACTTGCAGACTTCCTTCGAGTCGACATTATTTTACTGTTAAATAGTGAAATTAATAAAGACATGTTAGATAAAATACTTTGTGCATACGCGTTATGTAACTGGTGATTGTGACACAGACAAATCTAGGGAGGAGTGAATGCATATACCATCCCTCTTGAGAAAATATAGGGAATGATATCCCCAACCCCTTGTTTTTACGTTCCTGAAGAACATAACATATTTTCTCCAGTTTTGCAAATTCAGTAAGGACAACGAGAACATAGGCTGATTATTCTGAAACTCACCAAGCATTTTGCAAGGTCAAACATATTCAAAATTTGTCTTAAGATCCAAAGACTACGGACATAATGGTGTTAAAACACAGTTGATTACTAAAATTATAGTAAATAGTGGTAAAAGATACACGTGGCAGCGATGGACTGCTGTTACAAATGTACTGTCCATCGCATTAAAAGTTTCGAAGTTGCACTCTTTTTCAAAACAGTTTCCTTCTTTGATCAACTTTTCCCTGTATTTCGCAAACTTGTAAGGTGTGAGGGTGCAAATGCACCCCTTTTTAACTTGACTCTCGTTGCAAAATAATGGAATAGACTTTGATTGGCAAAACACCAGGGCTTGCTTTGCTAGCTTGAACCACCAGCAAACAGGTTAAACTATCGCAAACAGGTTTAATAGTTTAATTGTCGTAGCAAGTGAAACGTTGGGACGGAATAGCAACAAGAGCGCTGAGAAAACATTCAGTGAATTTCTATGCAAAAATGATATGTGTTTTTTCTCCAATATCTTTTCAGATATTGCAACACTGTACTAACTGTAACAGTACCTCAAGTAAGTGTAACTTGTAGCCTGAAAACTTGCAAAGAAGCATTCCATTGTAGTCCATAAAAATTGCAAAAAAACAACATGGTCGAATTTTTTCATATACAAGTTTTTTGGGAAAAGAGATTATTTCTCTTCTATTTAAAAATGTTAAACATGTCTTGGAACCTCGAACTCGACGATGAGCATTTGAACTGCAAACGTTTCCGCATGAGGTCGTTCTAGAACCGTGGGGCGTTTCGCTTGGATGGCGTTTGTTGTCACACCGGCAGCATTACTGACGTAGATGTAATGTTGGCGGCATACGAGGATTGGCACTCTCTAAGATTGGGAACAAAAGAGAACATACATGATGCAAACGTTGGTGGTCTGTCATTTCTTTTCACTAGACACGAAATGAAGCGCGAAACGCGGTATTTTGATCAAAAGAGTTGAGGTTGGGAGGTGGTCATGGCGACTTTCGGATACGCGAAACTGGAGAGAAAATCTGCAATGAAAAATAATCACCAATAGCTAAAACTTAGTTTGTCAATTTTGGAAATTGAACCATTTCCTTCAGTTCATACAAAACAGCTTTAATCGCCATGAAGCAACTCTGTAATTGCTTAAAATTATTGTATAGTTTTTCATAAACTGTTGTAGGACGAAACAACTCTGAGGCAACCAACGTCCGCAGTTTTATCCACCCACCGCCAGATTGTCACTCAGAGCACGACAAAGGCAAATCTCAAAAATTTCTATAAGAATGTCCACATAACTTGCCACCGATACGTGCTGATTATTATACAGTCGTGATCACGAGACAGCGAAATGCGCGAATGCGATGATAAATCATCTCTTGTTATTGACTTCGACACCTCACTTGAAATCACTTTGCAATCGCACAGAAGTTTTTCTTGCATATGCGCTGACGCCTTCTTGATGCCGTAGGCCAATGATCGGAAACCTAAAGGGGAGCAATGAATTTTGTGAAGTTGTGAAGATGCAAAACAACTATTTCAAGCTGGTGAAAGCTGTCGGAGTACGCGTACGTCCTAATTTTGGACTTGTTTTAATTGACACATTTTAGTTTTAAAAAGCAATATTTCGCAAACGGACGTTTATTATGTAAGTTTTTAAAAATGTAAGTGGATAAAAAGCAAATGTGTTTTGATAAATGCTTCTTTCTTGCCATTTCGGAATGCCACTTAAAACAGAGAATATTTCTGCATGATTACTTTTTTAGGTCCCACATCACATCTGGCAAACACAACTTGATTCATGTGGTCTTTTACTACACTGCTTCAGGCAGGCTAGTCATATCGCACAACAAACCTACCTGGAACACTGGGAAAATGAGCTTGAT
>JGI24158J21664_10000467_pt1 | contig 36775 bp, 24 predicted proteins | sample Ectturendosymbi3_FD_21664 | JGI IMG/M metagenome (IMG submission 21664) | reverse complement strand
GTTTGATGGTCTAATCGAAACTCGGGGATACCAGTGGGTGGGTGGGTGGGTGGGTGTGTGTGGTCAACCGCCGGGGTGACAATTCGGGAGCACACTGGAATCAATCGAAAGCGAAACGAGAAATCAGCGGTTCACAGAGAATCAGTGACGCTTAACGGACAATCGTTTCCGCACCGGGCTTTCAGGTCAGCTAAACTCCTGTCCGACACTTCATTGCGAAATCGCGCAAGACTTCAAAGGCGAGCGTTCGCAGCAAATACCACCGAGGTGATAAGGAATCAGGCGATGACTCGGCGGAGACAAGTGAACGAGAAGCAGGTGACAAAGAACGGACAGTGTGCTCGGGCCTTCAAAAAATCCGCGAGCCGCTAAACAAGGCGCACGGTGGCAAAGCTTGTTGTGATTCAAACCGCGCCACCCACGAAGAAGGCAAAGTTGGAAAAATAGAGGGGCAAAGTAAGATGTACGGAAACGTTTTGAGTGCTAATACGGGAGGGAATCTCACTTGAGCGAATAGCCGCTGAACGGTTAGAGTTGGGGGTTTGCATGATTTTGGCATGTTTTAAAAACGCCATGAGAATCTTTATAACTTCTTTAGAATTTTTCTTCTTTTGTTCAATCATTACTAAACGACAGCATCTGCAGAGTAATTATGCTGAGTCAATTGTGAAAAGAATATTGTGCGTCTTTGAATCTCAAGTCAAGCACAGAAATCGTATGGAAACCTTTTGCTCCGAAGACAAGCTCCAAAGCAACTATTTCCATGGTTGCAAGGGTGCATTAAACGAATAATTCCTTTTTTTGCAAAAATGCGATTGAAAAGGAAACATGGGCCGAATCCGAACAGTTCCGCCAGTTATCCCTCGGTCGCAAAAATCAGCAAACAAACCTGAACAGTGAACAATGGATTCAGACAAATTCAACCTTGTCGGAGCCGTGAGGTCTTCTTCACTGGCGCTAAACATTAAACAAGTGCCGCAGATCAAACAATTTGGTCGCAAAATTCAGAAATGACGAAATGTGAGAGACCTTTCTCTCGCTTCTCACCTTGACCTCCTTCATTGGAACACCAGCGATCTTCGCCAGGCGCTCGAAATCGTCATCGCTCAGCGACGTCACAATCGGACGATTGTTCGTCGCGCGCGCGGCGCGATGCAGACAGCAGCGTTCGAGAAGAACTTCGCGAAAGGTGCGCAGCAGGTCTGCATCAGAAACGTTGAAGATAAGGAAGTTGCTCGAAGCAGCGGAAACGTGCTTCTTACGTACTATGGCAACAGTAACGACAAACCTTACCAAAGTTAGAATCGAGTAAAAAGGTAATGTTTCTGTTGAAAATATCTTTTGCATTGAAAATAGTGCATGCAATCAGTAACGATATGGCGCAAATCATTGCAATCACCCAAATCCTACAGGAAAAGTGATGGAAATAAACGAATGACAATCTAATTTAGTTTTCAACAATTAAAAATTGTTCTTTTTTGTCAAAAATAGCATAATAACAACAAAGGGATCAAGACACAGAATGAGTTCACGCGCTTGTCAGTCTCACCTGACTTTTCGACATCCATGTCGCTCGAAACTCCATTGACAGCGGATGAAACGTTGGGGCAAAAAGGACGCGGCTTGCGCTCCCGATCCGGACAGGGGGCTGCTTCAGTCCGACGGGGAGGACTGCGGATGCCGTTGCTACACGACCCTGCGTACGGCTCCTTGTCGCTGGACGCTGTTGGCACCGACGGAAAAACGGCTGACGAAACGAGAGAGCTCAGTGACGTCAGCGGTGACGACACGGCATCTTTTGCGAATGACGTCGACGTAGCTAACGACGACGACGTTGCGAAAGGCAAGGAAGCGGCCGACGCGACGCAGTGCTTTGAAACTGCGCTGGAACAACACGTGGCAGTCGAAGAAGCGACGGGCGCGCTGCTTTTACACAATGACGTCATAAGGGCGTTTATGGCGTCGGCGGACGAGGTACCGCGAGGCCGCGTGTGATTGAGCTGGCGATTGTCTGTGAGCTTATTGTCGACGAGGTCCTGCATTTGCCGGAGGGGATTCACGGTCGACATTCCGTCTTCTGGCACAACGAGGTCGTTGAGCAGTGACGTTTTCGCCTTTTTCGCGTCGCTGGCAACGTCGCTGACGTCAGAGGCGCGCCGTGACCGCTCGTCAGGGGCAGCGGCGCGATCCATCGGTTGCGTGTTGTGCACGATCTTCAACATCTCTTGCAGGGGATTAGAATCGAACACGGCGCCCTGGTCGCGCAGGGGCTTGTACTCGTTCGAGGCCCGGGCGGGGCGCGAGCTCACCCCCAAGGCGGTTTCGATTTTCGGTCGCATGAACGAGAACAGGGACTGAACGTTGCTGGTGAGGGACTGCAGCGGGCTCGGCGCCGACTTTCCTGCCGCGTATGCGGAAAACACGTTGGCGCTCGGCTTCGCTTCTTCGAATTCCGTCGCGCGCTCCGGCGACTTTCGGTCGCCGTGACGGGGCGAGGGCGCTTCCGTGTCTTCTTTTTTCACAGTCAAATCGAGAGGGGTTTCGTGGCCCTCGTGGGTCTTTCTGCTTTTCGACGGGAGCTCGTCTACCATAGATGACCGTCGTTTCGCAGCGACGACTGCGGGGCTAACGGATTCTCCGGGACCGGTCTTTTGTCCGCCATCCGCCGTAGAATGGCTGCGGCCCCTGCTACGATCGTCGCTGCACGACTTCGTCTCCAGTTCGGTACTTTCCCTCTCGGGAGATTTTGTTGCCTTCGTCATGTCGCGCCTTTGGGTGCCGATCCCCTCGAGGTTGCCCGGACCTTTAGCCGCTGCGTAGCAGGTGATTCCCGAAGCGCCGTTTTCTGCCCGACGGCTGGAGCTTTCGGCAGCGGAAAAGAACGGGGAGAAGCCCCCGGTTTTGGGCGTTTTCGAATCAGATTTCTTGTCTGATTGGAGCGACGCGGTCGTGAACGGGTTGAATTTGGACGGGCAAGAAAGCCCGTTGCGCGTGTGCCCCGACTGCGATACCTCGACCTTGCTTATCGCGCTCTGGATCGTGCTTTCCAAACGCCGGATAAAGTCGAATCCGGACTGCTTCGGAGGCACGTCACAGGACAAGTTGTCGCCGGTCTTTTCACGAACCACTTCCGTTCTGGTCACCTCGACGACAGATGAGTCGTTCGCCTTCATTTCTTGGCCCAGTTGGGCGTCAGGCGTGGGTCGTTCTGGGATCTTGACGGCCGACCTTGAACCCCCGCCTCGGGGGAGCTTCGAGCCCCCTGGAAAATGAGACGCGTTGCGGATGTGAATGGCGAGTTCTTGCAGGGTTGAGAAGCGCTCGTTGCATTCGGTGCAGGGGAGGCCGTTCGTGCGGGACGGCTCCGTTTGGACCGGAAACGAGGGCCCGGCGGCCATCGGGGGAACGGCCGTGTACGGGTACATGAGTCCGGTTGTCCCACCGAGAAAAGGCGGTATAAACGCAGGAGGCATCCACGGCATGGAGTATAAGAGATTTGCATAGGCGGCGGTTGCGGGGCTTGCAATGGCTGAAAGCAGAGCAGGTGAGAGTGAGTAACGAAACAAGAACAATGTGAGCAATTTCTGGGTGGCAACAACACGGACAGCGCTTTTAGGAGTTCGTTACTCTGCGATACATGAGAACAACTAATTTGCAGATCTGTCTTACTGCCGCAAATTGGTAACAGCAACTCGAATGAAGATAATCAAAGAAAACTGCACTTCTCGCAATGGGGATAGATTACTCCTCTGCATGAAACAAAGCAACATTTCTTGTGTGATTAGCAATTTGCGGTAACGTAGCTTTACGCATACGTTCATGCCGCTCAGCAAAAACTGAAAAGCCTGGCAATGTTTTGCTCCGTTCAAGTGGCTGCAGGCGGAAAGATGAAAAATAAATTTATGCTTAAACAGGTATAGATAGAACAGGATGCCACCAGTGGGTTTTTCATTTGCGAAGCGATCGAGTTTTGCTGCGTTTGCAAAAAAGGTGGAAAGTTTAGTCACGCCTGTTTTTCTCAACAGGATGACATCCGCCAACTTACCACTAAGAAAGGGGTTGAAAAACGGGGATTGGCTCAAAACCGAAAGGTCGGGGGGACGCTGGGAGGCCATGTCGAGATTTTTAGGGAAGATCGGGCCTTGCAATTGGTTGACAGAGCCTTTCTTGCGGCCACCGTTCATCTGGACAGCGTCGCCGCTCGGTTCTTGCTTCTGACTCCACATTCTCAAGGACGGGACGTTTTCGTAATGCTTGGTCTTGATCATGTGCACGCTTAAATCCTGAAAAAAATAAAAGGTGATTCAATCGTTTTTTTTGTGGAGTGTCTTTCTTTAAATCGCGAAGATCGACTGATAAAAATGATAATGGCGTTTCCAATCGGTTCTGCCGACGTGTTCTTGACCTTCAGCGCGGAAGCCACCGACACTTTTCAGCATTCGGGACCCCGGCATGCGTTCACGTAGTGCGCGACAAGGTCTACGTATCGTTAACACTGAATCCAAAAACTGCAAGATGACCCCTTTGAGAGCGGGGAAGCAACATTGCAAACTTCACTTGCAACTTTCTTTACTCTAAGCTTCATTAGGAACTCGTAACATCAGGAAAATTTCGATCAATTTCGTCACTTCACAGGCAAAAATAAAGAGATACGTTTTTGTTTCGAAAACTAAAACGCAGCTGATGCAGATGTCAACAGAATGAAGTATGAGCGTCTACACCGTTACAGCAGTTACAGAATTGGTTACAGCAGCACACAAACGTCGCATAGAACGGTGCACGTGCCAATAAACAGATTCTGGCAACATTTATTCTGCTGGAAATGGAGATGAGCGAAGAAGATACCTGCAACGAGTCGAAGAGATGCCCGCATCCCATGCAGGTGAGAACTTTTTCGGCCTGACTGTCTTCATCGATCGCGGGTCGCTTTCTTTGTTTAGCGAGCCTGGCGACCTCATCTTACGAAAGAAAATCAAAGAAAATATAATTACATCACTCAGTTATTAGTCTAACAAATAAAGGGCTACATTATTCGATTTGCCTACTCAAAACGTCCTTTATCAGCAGCCTTTGCTGTCCCCACAGAAAAATCGACAAGGATACACTATAAATACACCTTGTCGTATGAATTTAGCCAACAACGTGAGTCAAAAACATCCGGGCAACTTTTCTCTCAGAGAAGTAGACCGGCGACAGCTGCGGGGAAGATTTCACAGAAAAACGAGCGTCAGCACTTTCTTCCGCTCTGAAACTGTGTCTTCAACCAGTGGGCAGTGACGCCGGTTCCCGGGGACCGCATCTGCGGCGGCAGAGTTATGCAAGCGGCTTTCAACAGAAGAAACGAAAGCCTTCCAAGGCATAGCAGCAGCGCGCACCTCGCCGCTGCAAAGGCCCACGCGGACAGAGCAGCGGCATTCGAAACTTGCGCGCACGCGCAGAAATCAAGCGCTACTGCGCAGTACCTGACGCGGAGTTGAGTTTGTCGGCTTCGGTGTTAGTGTCACGGAAATGGCCGGTCTTGTTCATGTGCACCGTGAGCTCGACCAAAGTGTTGAACGCCGAGCCGCAGTCCCGACAGTAGAACTTGCTTGCGCCGGCGAAAACCGTGCCGAAAAGTTTGTCCTGCGAAAAGCAACGGGATTCGGATCGTTGCGACCATGTCAAGCAGCGCGCGAACCTGTTATGAAAGTTTGCAAGGCAAAGCACGATCGGGAATAGCTCGTAAGTTAAAAATTGTGGACTTTTTGTTGAAGAATCGTGTTTTTTGCACGGTTACGAATATCACAGAGGTATAACATTGGAACAACCAAGTGGCTTTTTTGACGCATTTTTAAATTTTTTAACAGCTGGCTATCAGACAAAACTTGCACAACAGAGGTGAATTTCGTTACCTATCTATTACAAATAAAAACGTTACACATGAAACTACCTAGAAAGAATAAGTTGTGGTTTGGACTCTACCCTAGGGCGATACGCTTCAGCAACGTCAGTCAGTCATTTCAGAAGTCGACAATTTACTACAGAAGGGTTACGAATATCGTACTATAGTTGGCAAAAGTACTGATAACTGCGGAAGTAACGCAATTTCCCTCCTAATCAGATCCACTTAGCTGCTTGTGGATTGTGTGAGGAAAAGTGAACCGTACTGCAAAAACATAATGTAGGTGCAAATACGGTGAGAAGATTGACGGCTTATCAGGTTTTGCGGTGTTGGCAAGACATTGAATCAAATTGTTCTGATAGCGAACTTTCTGACAGTTTCCTCTTTGGAAAATAATGGTTCTCCACCTGCAGTGGAAAGTGACAAGGAACCCATTATGTCTGATCCAAGTGACGAAGATACTGATCATGATGCAGTTACTGATACGGACGGAAATGATGACGGGGTGCAGGACTTCAAAGGAAAATATCGCTCTTCATTGCGGAAGTTATCAACTTTCAAATGCATAGAGGGCGATTGCAAGAAGAATTAACTGCGTTTGCAACAAACCGTGCAATCGACGGCAACCATCTTCTTTTTTATAGTCGGTGAACTCATGCTCCGAAATACTCAGAAATGTACTATTTCTGAAGCTCAGCGTGTTACTGGGAATATCAACTGGAATGTAGCACTACACGAACTTGTTTATTGGCCTTATTATTACCACGGTCATGCTAGGGCAGAGGCCTTCCTTACTCTACTAGTCTGTGGAACACGTCTAGGGAGTGCCCAATGTTCAGTAATGCCCCTTTTCAGGAAGAGGTTCATGAAAAAAATGGGATTTCTATGATTTGACAGAAAGAGCGAAAGAAGGTGTCGATTGATTGAAGACAAACATCGCTTTGCCTCGTGTTTACGCAACTGCTTCATTGAGAACAGCCAAAAATCTTATGCGCCTAGTGTTTATGTAGTTGATGAACAGTTGTTTCCGTGTAAAGCAAGGTATAAGTTAATTCAGTATAAACTGAATGGCTAATGAATTTGGACGAAAATGTTGGATGGTAGCTAATACTGACAGCAAGTATTTGTATAACGGCTTTCCACATTTGGGCGAAGGTGAGAGTAGAGACACTTCTATGCCCACTGCTGTTGTAACGAAACTCGTCGACAAGCGCGGCTTTGACTTGCTGTTACCAATACAAGAAATCAAAGCTTGTAATCATACTGAGCACACTTCACCCAGACGTGTCGGTTCCTTCAGAAAACAACAAGAAGAAAACCAGAGACTGTTTTGTTTTCTAAGAAACCAAAGCAGGAGGGGATGTTGTTGATCAGATGGCAAGGGAGTGTTCTGTAAAGGCAGCAAGTGGAAGCTGGCCTGCACCTGTTTTTACAACGTTTTATTGCTCTTGCGATTATTATCAACAGCCGGGTGCTACTGATAAGAACTATGGAGATCGAGGATAAGTCGTGGTGAGTGCATGCAGCGCGTTGCTGGAGAGCTTTGGGGAACATCATCAAACAACCAAAGTGTAAACTGACTAGTTGAAACGGAACTGGAATCTCACACAGAAAAACGAATGAAGTGCTCAACTTTCGTATGTCGCAACAGAACAACATTAAACTTTGCACCTGCGACGCGAAAATCTACGAAAAATCTTCCACAAGAACGAACCTGAAATGTTTCAAAAAAGTTTCACATAAATAAAAAATGATTTATGATATTATTTGCTGAACTTCGTGTTGGATTTCAGCTTCGTTTAATGCACTTAAGCGGGAAAATATAATACCATGCGTCAATAAAGCCACTTGGTCGACATTTAATTTGAAATTCCGGTCATTCTAGTGTTAAACTGAACAGACGAACCAGTCGTCACATTTCACGGGAAATAATTCCGGTTTGTCAAAGTTTCAGCACTCGACGTACAGCGCTCTCGCTACCTTCACGCGCAGGCGGCAGTTTCAACGCAACCGTTTCGGCCGCAGGACTATCTTTCCAGCAACATGCACGTTTTCCTGATCTGGCCAAAACTTCCCACAGTATTGGGCCCCCATTTCGACTACCTACTGCAAAGGCACAGAACGAGAGATCACAGTGAATCGATTGAGGCTGCTGGTCAGATGTGTGTGAAACACAAAAACGAAAGAAAAACAAACTCGGCTTCTACTTTCGGCGTACATAACATTACGACATCAATGGTTTTAAAATACCGTGTTTCGTTTGATTGCTTGATGGAGGAATTGAAACCACTGCAAGTTTTATCGTAAAGCAGGAGGTTTGCGAGCTTCACTAATCGGGGGAAGTTTTGATTACTCATTGCTTAATTATATCAGCCCTCAGACGTCACTTGTCGACTATCGAGCAATTTACAGCGCTTTAATTGAACACAGGCTAGAAACGTCATAATTCAAAAGTAGGCGACAGGTAATCAGGAGACGAAAAACCTGCTGAGAGCTTTTTTCTGGAAAACCTCAGACATTTGCTCATTTGAACTCAAGAGGTTTGTTCTTGCTTTGTAAACAAAGGGAAAAACCTGAACTATTTTTCACAACAACGAGTCCACGAAAGTTTCCACAAATATTCTTACCACGCTTTGCAAAGAGACGGCAAAAAAATAACTTGACAGAAGCTTACACTTGGTTTTGCACATGCTGTAGGTCCCCAAAACAAACTTTAGCCTGGCGGCAAGCTTCTGAGGAGTCTGCCTGCTTTCATACTTCTGTGATGATTAAAACTTGCAAGCACATCTATTTTTCCATAGTTATAAGCCAGAAAAATGGCGGCAAGTAAATCGATCACAGTCTATTTCACAGGGAAACTAGTTTCGCGTTTTTCAACGCACCTTCGGTCCTGTGAAACCGTAAGACGAACCTTGCAGGCGAAATGTTAACTCTTGAGAACAAGCACAGAAAGAAACACACACGAACTGTGGCTAGTTACAATGAGGAATAAAAAGGCTGACCTTCCTAGAACCTCACAAACCAGCCACTGCTGCGAAAACCTGCGTTTAGTAGCGGCTTAGAAAAAGCACTTTTGCTCTGGAAGTAACACCACGTGCGCGATGACGACTGCCAAAGTCAAGGGACTGTAGGTCCCTTACTAATGGACAAACGTGAACCAAAAATCCATCGTCACCTGCACTGGGTTTGTTCCGCTTGTAGCGAGACCAGCGGGCGGCTTGACTCCCGACAACTGCGACGCGCTCGACGTACGCGGCAGTCTATGGTTGTGCTGGTCGCCTTGTACGCACCATCTGTAGCGCTCAGCCTTGCTCTTGCTAAGGCAGTTGTTGTCGCTCCTCTGCAAAACGAGACCATGTTTCAAGAACCTCACCACCATTTCACACAGTGCTGTCCGAAACACAGCAAACAAATAAAACTGTTATCTTTTGAGGTGATGCCATGGTTAGGGAACATGTGGCAGGCACGGGCAAATTACGGCCCGCCGACCACATGTGGGTTTTTAGTTTGGCACCCTAAACTTGTCCAGGATCTATCGAATAATGCCGATTAATATTTTATCCTCGCGGTGATGTCCACGCTTCCCCAATTCAGGCGCAGCAGATCAACTGCCCTTGTTCGAGGTGCCGTACATGATTTTAAAACACGTTAACTGCGGTTTCGCAATAATGACCTCAGTGGGCTCAACCTCACAAAGGCGATTCTGGCCAAACCGCAATAATGAACGGCAGTATGCTGTACGTTCCTGTGCAAAACTTTTAAGATCTAGGCAAAGCAATCAAAGTGTTAAGCCCTTCTGCAAAGTTAAGTTGACCAAACAAAAGTATACATGCTTAGCCGACAATTTCATAACAAGTGAATGGGAAAATACTTTTTTCAGTGCTATCCGATTAGTGAATGTGCAGTATGTGTGGTATGCTTAAGAAGTCTTGCGGTTTTTAACGAGTATAATATCAGCTGTCACTTTGCTGCGTACCATGCTGACTACTGTAGCATACAGTGAATTGAAGAGCGGAAGTCACCTCTTCAGAGGTCAGCGGTTAGTTCGCAGACCCAGCAATTTTTTTCACCGACTAACTCCGATTCAAGCGTTGAAGTACTAAGGCAGGTTTTATGCTGGTATCGATATTCGCGAAGGCTACTAAGCCTCTCTCCGAAGGCAAGTTCTTGAAAGAATGCATTTCAGCGACAGCAGGTTCCTTGTATCCCGAGAGCAAATGCTAGTTTGTAAAAAACAGTTATTCATGCGGGATACAGTATTTAGTTGCCATGTGGAGATCTTTGACCAACATATAGCCACCGAGTTGAACCGAAAGGCAGAATCCTTTTGAAGTTGTATTACTAGCAGTGGATAAAAGCCACGACGTAAAAGGTCCTGTGCAGATTCGAATTTTATCTTTTGTCTGATGGATTAAAAATAAGTTTGAGACAACAAAGGAGCTTTGTCTCTGAAAGCGAAAACGCGCTGGGAGGAAAAATACGACCGGGTGTCTGCTGTCATGGACATTAGAATGCTACCTTGCAGAAAAATTGTCAGTGCAACAGTGGATACATGCCCATGTTTAACTGTAAAAAGCGTCGGCTGAAAAAATCGAGGATGATGTTAAAGACAGAAATTTCTTCACAGCATCATTCACCAGGAACTTACGTGTGAGTTCGTATTGCAGCTCGATCCTAGCGTAAATCCAACGTAAACTTGTTAACTTTACACGAACAAGGAATTTAGCACCGTCAGTTCGTCGTTACATTCCTGGAGGACACCGATGTCGTATCCAATGTATAAGTTTGGGCAAAGTATTTCAAAGGCCGGGGAACTTGTAATTGGCGCATTTTTCGAGTTATTGGTGAATTTCGATGCATTTCCCGAGTTGAACAAGAAATGGCCGTCCGATTTGCTTTTGCTGCAGATGTGTTTTCACAATGGAATGAGTTGAACGTGAAGCTACAAGGAAAAGATCACTTTGTGCGCGACACGTACACACACGTGACAACCTTTAAATCCAAACTCATTTCATTCTCCAGACAAATTTTCCTACACTAGCCACATTCAAACTAAACGCAAAGAAATACAGCAAGTCACCAAACGACCCGCACAGAAACTTCCGTCGTCGATAACATATTACTTCAGCTGGAGGCCTGTCAGAAGACTCTAAAACAGCACCACCGGAACTGCAATTAGAATTGATCGATCTTCCGTCTGGCTTTGTCTGGAGTGAGAAATTCAAGTCTCCGAAACTTAATGTTTTCTGTGCTTCACTTACCGAAACTGCATTTCCAAACATCGGGAAAATGGCACAGAAAGTGCTGGCATCATCTGACTAGGTCTATGCTTGTAACAAGGCGCATCGCAGACTAAAGTTAACTAACCAACGCCTCAAAATCTATCCTCAGAATTGCAACAACAAATGTTACTCCAGGCTGCAATGCTCTGGCTAAAAAAGGAGTGAGGCCAACAACACTGCTGCCACTAAAATTGAACCTACATTTCTTTGCTGTGTTCAAAATATAGGCATTTATATAAAAAGAATTATGTCGTAAGTCTTACATCATGCTTTGTATCCTCTTAAGGAACAAAAATCTTTCATATTATGGCGTTTACACGTCATGGCAGTTTCAACGATTGGAGACATTGCTGGCATTGACGCAAGCGAAATCGGACTGCATCCACGCAGTAGTTTTAGCCAGGGTGAGTTCTTGCTGGATTACCTCACCAAGCCATGTGGTCCTGACCAAAACAAAGAAGTCAAGACAAGAAACTGCTGAATATCTTCGAACAGGGTGCCCAGGACGTATATGTGACTGAGCTCTAACACAGGTCGCATGACTTTGGGATGATTGTTGCCAGGTAATAGAGGAACGTCTCGGACAGTATTGGTACGAAATTCGGACATTTTAAATAATAATAACGCCTTATTTAAGGCTCGACTGAGTGTCTTAACACTAACAGCAGCAGCGCCGCCGCTTATGTTCTAGCCAACTACGGCAAAATGATTGTGCAATGGTCTATCTATGCCGTAACATGGACAAACTAAACGTAGCGATCTTCAATCAAGCACAAAGATTTCATGACTCAGATAGCGGCCAACCAGCTATGTACCTCTCAGCCTCACATCTTTTGATTTGTCGATGCACACATTAAGTCTGCGCGGAGGGCGCCGTCATGCTGGGCACACGGGGGCGCTAACCACAAGTGGCTTGCTCTTTTGCTTCTGAAGTATAACATTTCCGACAAATCAGGACAAAAAAACTGCGTCCGAATGATTTGCTTGCTGCAGGACACAACTGGCGAAATCAGGACAATTTTTAAGGCGAATTTCAGGCCACCTGGTAACCCTGTTGGTAGGGCGAAGCCCAGAAACAGACCACAGTACTCTCGGGATCAGTTTCTCGTTTGTTTACCAGCGCATTGAAAAAACAACTCCTGTTCGTTTGAAGCCGGGTTTTAATTTAAAGCTGTTACCAACGTATTGCGTGTGCTCGCTCCCATCAAGTACCGCTCTTATTTAAACAGAAAGATCTGCGCCTGATGAGCGCAGACACAAAACCTTCGTAATATCACTAAATTATGTGCAAACATGTGTAAGAAGCTGTGCTGATATACGTCGAGCGCTTTACCGCAACAGCTTTCTCCGTACCGGTTAAATTTTTTAATTCCATTTATTTTTCTGCAAGCATTGCAGGAAAAATTGTCCGTAACTCCGGTAGTTCAGTTTGCCAGGCATGCAACTTGCGGGGAAAATCCGAGAGCGTGTGCTGCAAATTAAGTGATGAACGCTTATTTCCTCGACAAATGACAAACTTGCTTAGCACAAAGGAAAGAGCCGAGGCATCGAAAATCCACCGCAACGCACTGTCGCAGAAAAGCTGCACGTTTAACAATCGAAGCCGTAAAATTTTTGTTGAGTGCCCCTGCGTCATTTACTTTTGTGCACGCCAGCGCTCATCATGGGTGATTACGTGCACACCGGGCGGGCAATTCCGAGCTGCGGCGGTTGAGTGACTGAAGGAAGTTAGCCGGGGGAGGTCAGTGTGGCCTGATGGAGAACTGACAGATCAGCAGAAAAAACGAAGACAATGTCGCGAAGGCAGACGCGGCCCTGCAGGAGCTTCCGATCATTGTGACACTTCAAAGCGCATTTATAACTTACCTGGACATTCACCCAGTTGTTGGAGCACTGCTCGTAAAATTGTTGCTGCTGTTGTTGCTGCTGCTGCTGCTGACGAATCACGGCGTCCATGACGCAGCGAGCAGCGTTCAGTGATGCAACGTCTGCACATGAGAGAGTTACAATAAATACGCTGCGAAATTTGCGAATAACGACTGCGTGAAATCGGCATAAACCATTGCTTCTCAACCATTTTACTTACGTTGCCCATATACGTCATGGCAAAATTGCGTGGCCCACTACCTTGCTAGCATAGGTTATGCTTTTATAGGCATAAACACACATTATTCTAAAGCAGCCATGTCCAACCCAAATGGCTTACTGAGCCAAAAGTATGTCAATATTTTGACCAGGGTCGCACATTGAATGGGTTACTTTGATCTGAGCAAACTAAATTTACCTTAAACTAATATACTGAAAGTGTTGGAATCCTAATTGCAATGGTAACAGATGTGATAAAGTGGCACTGAGTACCACCTGCATTAAAAATGCAAAATTAAAGATTATCAAAATAAAGACAGGTTGTCAGTATTCATGATTACTACAACGAAAACCTCAACTGGGCCGCATGCGGCCCGCGGGTTGGACATAGCTGTTCTAAAGTATCGAATTTATTCCTGTGTGCAATTCAGCGAGAACCGTGCTGGTGAATAAAATTAGTGTGTTCCCACGCTGTAGTGATTAAATGTCTACTCTAGATAACGTCTACTCTAGACAACTGCATTCTAACATATTTTTGTCCTAACTCCGTGGCCAACTCGAAAACTGCGCTATGCCCCGCAAGTTGAGAAACACTGCCGCATAGGCTGGGTTCAAGTAACCAACGACTTAATTACTTGGAACACCTTTACTTACTACTTGAGTAAGTTTGTCGTTACTTGATATTGCAAGTAACTTGTTTTTATAGAAGTTAAGATTTTAGAAGCCACGTCTGTTGCTGTAAACGCAATATTACACATAACATGCATCATCGCACATAGAATAAGCCATTGAGGCGAATAGATTTCTTGTCTGTGCAGAGCTCTTGGTGAGTCACAATCGTTGATTGTGATCGTGATTACGATTTGGAGCTAGAAGCTCGTTGCATCAAATTGAATCGCGGCCAACAGGTGCGAATTTGTCTGATTCGCCTATTATGTAATTCAAACATTGCAGTGACTTTGACGTGCTCGAATGTTATCAAGTTTAAATGTCGATTTTCTAATTTGTTTGAATTACTTAAATAATCTGTTAGAAATTACTTATTACGAGGCCAACCAAAAGTCAATGAAGTCAAAATTTTCTGCCTTTTTCAATGTTTATGAAACATCCACAAACCAAAATCCACGCGATACCATGAGGGACTCCAAAGTTATTAGGTTAAAAAAGTCAAAAATCATCATTAGTCCAAATTTCGTGAATAACAGTTTTTTTTATCTCTTTATCGATATTTTAAGCTACAACAACAGATATTTACATGATTTTGCAAGTTTAGTTGAAGTTATGACACAATACTGGATTTTTGTGACTTCTGAAGTAATCACATTGTTTTACCCACTACTAGACGATTGAAAGTACGTGTGATAATGCTTTATGTTTAGTAAAACAATGTAGAACCTTCTTGGTGACTTCATAACATTTACTGACACTGGATATTTTTCTTGTGCGTTTGGATTAATTTTCATCTACGGTTTGTTACTTATAGTTTCGTTGGGTCTTTCACACTTTATTTTGGTTTCATTTCAATTGAAAAAAGATTTTCAACTTATTGGTTTGATGCTTTGTAGTCAATGTTTACATTGTAAACGCAAGAAATTGATAGGTCAAAACATGACCTATCAAGTCAAAATTTAAAGTTTGGTTGCTCTACTTACTACCTAAACATTTAATTTTTGTTACTTGAACCCAGCCCCACCGGCGTAAACGGACGCGTGGTCTTGAAAGGGCAAAAGCTCACAATTTCTTCATTACTTAATGTATTTTACTCGGTTCAGGACAGTTTCTGAAATGTGCGCATGAAGACAGAAATAGCCGGAGTCTTTTCGGCGCTACACGCGCATTCAAGCTGAACCGAAACCTTGTTCCAGTTCTGCAAGAAGTTTACTTGGCCAATTCACTGCCATCGATTGAGAAAAGCCAAACGCTTGATGAAAAGCAAGCAAGAAACACGGAAAAAAGGCTGACGTTAGAAGTTGTTTTTGCTTCAAGCGCTTGTCTTCTACTCACGTGACCATCGGACTCACCAGAAAGCCATATAGGTTTCTTAAAATAAACGAAAGCTACAACTACAAGTGGAAACACAAATGGGAAAATTTTATTTCTTAATCTGATTCAATTTCTTAAACTCGCGCAGAAAAACAACTTGATAACGCAACAGCGACGCTTAACTTCCGCAATAGCGAAACTCATACGTATCCAGTGAAAACCCGTATCGTTGGGAATTATATAGTCACCAGTAAAGCATAGTTTGAAGATCACAAAAGATTGACTACTCATCGTCTAGAAGACTCTAGATCAGAGTTCTTAAAGCGGGGTCCGTGAACCCTTTAGGGGTCCAGGAATGTGTTTTGGGGGTTCGTAAACCAAGATCCAATCAAGACAATCCGCTAGTTTTTATCCGCCCATTTGGGCTATTGTTCAGCTTTAATCACACCACAACTGTAGCCTAATATGCACCTCTTGGCCTAACTAAGTAATTCTGCTACCTTCATGTTAAAGTATGCGGGTGTCCGCAAAATATAAACACGTGACTTGAGGTCCGTGAGATGGATAAGTTGGAGAAACACTGCTCTCGACCACACCTGCTCAACAAATTGATGAACATTAATTTGTCACGGGTCGCAAATATCGAATTTCATTTCGTTGCAGTGACTTCGTTATAGTTTTGCAGAAATTTTGCAAAGGCAATGAACTATCCGAAGCCGGGCCTTTGCAAGATTTCTGCAAATGAGAAAGCTCCCGCGGGCCGTAAGCTGTGCAGGCCTGATCTAGACTCTAGACCAGTGGTTCCCAAACTTGTTCGAGTCGTTACCCAAATCAAGGTAGCGATTATGTCTTACTACCCACAATATTTTGCAATGATCGCTCATAATACAAAAAAACATTGTGGTTTTGGTTCTGCATTACCCCCTGAAGCATAGCATATTACCTCTTGGGGTAATTTACTCCCAGTTTGGGAACCACTGCTCTAGACTCTATAGAGCAGGAGTTCCCGAACTGGGGTACATGTACCCCTAGGGGTACATTTGCCTATCTGAAGCGGTACATTTAAAGTTAGCAATAAGAAAAAATATCTTTATATATTATTCATTTCGAATTATTTACACATATATCAGTGAATATCATAATAATTCATTTATTGCAGACCCGTGGTCCATACCACAGGCACAATCAAACAACGGAAGAACACAAGAAATGGTTGGCCATAGCGCATTATAGAATATGTGTTTGCACACGACCAACACTGATGGGAGCTAAACACTTTAACAGCGCCCCAACTGTGCGTCATTCACCCATCATAATGCAGGGATCCAGTAGTGGGAAATAAATGAAGGCATTCTAACATCCAACTTTGAGGCAAACATCTAACGGATAAAAAGAAAAAAGTATAAGATAAGTCAGATGGGTGTGCACATTGGCGCTCAGAGACATGTAAACTGTTCCGATCAAGGTTTCAAATGCTTTGCAACACATTTATGATGAGATCGACAGCCAGTTAGCCTTCCTGAATTTTAAAGCTGGATTTGGCGATTAACATTTTACCAGTAGTGTGTCTTACTTTTTGTATACTTGCTTTGCACACATTGTCTGCATACTGGAACAAGTAAATAAAAACATCCTTGGGCGCCACGAAGCACACGGATGGTTTTCGTTGTTATGCAAAAACGATACTGATGAGACGCGTACACTTGTACAACGCATCAACAACATATCAGTTGGTCACTCTCATGCAGGAGCGTTCATAATTGAGGAAAAACGAAGGTTTGTAAAAAGCAGCAGACATTTGAAGAGATCGGATAAAAAAGTTAGATGAAGATGCGCAACGTAAAAAGCGGTACAAATTATTTATCAATTAGGCATCAAAAGTCGTGACATGATGGCTAACTTGGTGTAGGCGAACACTTACATTTCTGGGCATATGCATAATTCGGTAGGCATTATTGTACGCAGCGCGCAAGCGCTTCGTTAGTTAATCTGTGTGTATTTGCTCCACAATTGGCAAGAATATATTGGCATGCAATAGGCACAAAATATACTGTTTTTTTACTGCAGAAGAGAACTGATCAAAAGTGCCTCGGAGCTTGTTGGCTGTATAGTAAAGCGATTTAATTGTCTCTGAACATCATCATCATCCTCATCCTTCAGTGAGACATTTAGCAACACACCAAAGTATTTCACTTGGTCAAAAAATTGTACACGTACACCGTTCAGAAAAACATTTGATGGAGCAGGTTGTTTATAACGTTTGGGGCAATAACTAACACCAATAGAAAACCAATATTGTTTTCAAAAATCATTATATGCTTATTGGTAAACATATTTTTGTTCTTTTCCTCAGCCTTTTGGTCAGAAGACATTTTATGGGTACATGCTCATCGATCGAAATGATGATGGGGTACTTGGTCAGATAAAGTCTATAGAGTCACACCATGTTTGGCGAGATGCGCATGCGACAAACCTGCCGCAGCCAGATAATTGATCATAAACAGGTCCTTTTTAAAAAACACTGTGAATGTTCTGAAATATAGTCAAAAATTTCTTTGACTTTAATGTGTAGTTAAATCCGAAAGTCTCGCTTCCTTTTGTACAGCAATATTTAGCCATTTATGAAATTTTTTAACGGCTGCTGTTTTTAACCGGAAAATCGCAGAAACTACTGCTTAAAAATTAACAACTGAGAAAGGGAAAGATCTGTCGTCAACCTGTTAAAAAAATCCATAACGTAATCATTCCACTCCCCGCGTTGCAGTTTAAGTACAGATTTGAACCGCGCATCTACTGTATCGAGAGCAACCGTCGAATCGCCAAAAGCTACAGGATGATCGCCAAAAGTACAGAAGGCATAAGCAGGTAGCCTGCTGCAGAAGACACCTGATTAAGTCAACGATCTTGTTTGGAAAGAAACGTAATGACTGACGGCTAATACTGGTCTGCCTATGCAGCTGACACTTCACACACCTCACAGCAATAGCTGGGTCGCTGATGTCGCTTAGACATGGGTCGGCATGGCAAACACGCAAGTTCCAGTCAAAGCATGTCACATTGTCAAGCCCCGTGTTCAGAACACACACTGGGCGTAAGTGCTTCTAAGCTCCTGGTTTTCAAAAGCCGATTGAAGGTTTGATGACACCGAAGCAATAAGATGAGCGTGATTCACAGGCAGTTTGATAAATGCAGCATTACTAAGTTAACGCATCCTGCTTGATGCGTGGTCGTCACATGCGGACAAGCTTTGTTTACAGTAACATTCGAGCATCTGGGATGGTCGCACAAAAGCCACTGTGGTAAATATGGTAATTGGCCAACCCACATTAAACAGTACTTCTCTTAGAAAAGGGGAAAAAGATTATTGCTTGCAACTTTGACACCAACAGCCTTACGAATGACACAGTGGAGAGCTTTATTTACGGGACACCTTCAACACAATGTGAAATTACTAGTCGTTTATTTGCCTGTTACTGAGTTTGGGCAGCTGCATACAGCACTTTCATGAGAAAAAAAACATTAACAGGTGGCAGTTTTACACAGCCTCTCGCGCGCAACACGAGGTCTGGCGATCTGTTTTTGTTCTGCGATACTGAACTAATTGTGAAAAAGATCATTCAATGTTGAAGTCTTTGCTCTCAGAGCAGCGCGTTGACGTCTGGTAACACACGGATGACCCAGCTCGACTTGTCGCACGCCGAGAAACACGTGTCGAAGCGCAGTCTGCCGAACACGGCGGTTTTCGCAAGTGGTCCCCGCTTGCTTGTGAAAGGGAGTCTCTGTGGGTTAAAAATGCGTTTTTTTCTCGATGAATAGAGCTTCCTTCACAGCAGTGTTGCCAGATTGGCTCTTTCGGAGCCAAAAACCATAAATTTGCCTCTTTTGAGAAGCACCTGCCTCAAAAATTTTTTTGGATTTTGGCTACTTTATGGCTCTTTTGCAACTTTTTCGCTCCACAATTTTTTCTTGGAGAAGAGTTGCGAACGGCACGTGTAGCTTGTCTCCGCCACAATAAAACGAGAAGCAGACCACTAGGCAGTTGCGCAATGCACTAATGAGCACCCAAGTATACCTAAACAGGGTTAGAGAAGATGTGTAAGAGGAGCGCACAGCTCGTCGCATGCAGTGCAGAGTGAATCTGTTCCTGCTGCGCACTGCATTTTTTAATTTCAATGTTTGAACCAGTCCATAGAGCACAAGACAACACTGTCTCCACTGGGGTCTGCAAATTCTATTGGCTAACGACCCCTTGGTAAAATTCCAGACATCTCAGCGAACCCCAATCGAGTTGAACTTCTCAGATCCCCATACCTCACAAATACGGGGGCATTTGCAGTACCAACTACTGATATTAAAATCTATTTAACAGTAACATAAAGGCATTGAGCAAGACTTAATACAAGCATAAAAGGAAAATGGCAAACTTTTCATTGATATTTGAGACACCATTAATGGCAAGGATGTTTCCTGTGAGAAACAGCAAGAGCATTTTTATCTGGATGGAGATCGGTGAGTTTAGTTGCAAATCACCACGCTCTTCCGAGTTCTGTCGGTTCCTCTGCTTTAGCAATGCATTTGCGTAACTAACACCAGCTTCAACCATATAGGAAATGGGGAATGCCAGTAAAAACGGCTCAGCAGCTGCTCAAAGTTTCAAGTATTCAGCAGCGGTGTTACTATTTACATTGCAGTGTCACGCAGTTTTTTTGTGTTTGAATAGTGCTTGAGCTTCGTGATCCACACACATATCGATGAGTTCATCTTGCACTTACGAATTAATGTCTGCATTTTGCACATTAAATGGAACAAATTGCGTAACAATCCAATCCGGCACACGCATTCTCTGTAGGTCCTCAAAGTGTACCTTTAAAGTCTTCACCTAAATTTTTACGGTGCTTTGTGTAAATCTCCAAATCCCTGTCAATAATGCTTCCATCTTTTTCCAATTGCAGCAAGTTGGAGAAATATTTAAAATATTTGCGTTGCAATGCAAATTTGAATAGTCCTAATTTGGTTTGAAACCTTATTAGGATTGTTCGAGCTTGAACAACAGCCAATAACAGCACGGGACCCACATGACATATGATACGCCATCAGAAAAAGTTTAGGAACCATTGTTGTATGGTTTCTTTTGTTTAGGTTGTAAAGATTTTGTGATATTGGCTATGTTTGGGTTACACTAGCGTTGAAAACCCCCAGTAGCAAGAAGGGAAAAATAAGAAAAATGGATATTATCAACTATGCACGCATTGTAGGCCTACAGATTTACTACGAACTGTCCTATGTGTTATGTTTGTTTTATGTACATTGACAAATAACAGTAAATGTTAAATTGCTGATAAAAAGAAGCTAATCTTTGTGTAGAACAGACGTAGCCAAGGGGGCCTTTGGTCACCATATCTCATTTTCATACTTTGCCGCCGCCCATTTTGCTACGTTTGCAAAAAGATCAAAAGGTCACGCCACGGTTGAGTGAACATGATGATGTCATAATCGAAACCGAAACATGTTTGGCTACTTATCTTTCATTTTGGCTCCATTCAGAACACTGGCTATTTTCGGTCAAAAAAATCTGGCAACCCTGCTTCACAGGCGAAACGGCTGAAAGTTCGAAACATATCGAAGACTTGGGGTGTTTCATAGGAAAGCGGCGAACCCTTCCGATTAAATACGATGTGAAAGGTTGCAGTGAACAAGTAGTATCTGTTTTGTCACAAAAGCCCCAAGATGCAGGTGACGGCAAGTTGGTCCGCATAAAAATCGACAACGTTCTCGCGCGAAATGTAGGAATGCGTCGGAAGAGCGAGATGGCATTCCAGCGAACACAGGTTCGCTTGCACTCACCAGTCCTTGGAAAATTTGCGAATCCAGCTAAGGTGATGTACGACAATAGATTTCTTAGATGAAACACACACACACAAAAAAAAAACGATAGAAGTAAATCATAGCATGGAATAATCTTGGGTCGCAACAAAATACTTGAAATTTATGTTACGAACAAGTGTAAAAAATAGGTAAATCCCCGCCATTTCTGCCTGTATAAAAACGTCTACATCCGAAATTTCACCAGCTTACGGCGGTAAAAGCGGTTTTCCGTTAACTTCAGAAACTGCACCGTTTTGCTGAGAGGCAATAACTATATTGGCAACAAGATCTCGCATTTTCCTAAACCAAAGAACAAAAGCTTACCGCCAAAAGCACCCAGTCTGTCAAGCCCATTTAGCATAGCATTTGGTGACAGGCCAGAGTGGCTCGCCGGCTGGCCATCACTGGCAAACGATTGACTGACGCGAGGAGCTTTTTCGGCTGAAGAGTACGTGGTTGGTAGAGATTCGTCTTTCCTATTGCCATCTCTCGGTGACATGGGGGATAGCGAACGCCTGAAAACGCCGGTAAAATCCTTTTAAGAACGCAAACGGGAACCTTCCAAGGTAAGAAAATGTCAAATCGCAGAAAATATACGAAAAAAAACAGATTTAAAAATGACACGAGCAGGGAGCAACCCATTAACAAGGTTAACTGGAAAATGAAGAGAACATCGGTGCCAAGCATGCTTCTACCTGACACGACTGGGGGACAGGTCAAAGCTTTGCGGAAGGTTTCGAGGCGGGCACGTGATCGCTTGTGTGGCCGAAGGAGAGAAACGATTATGGCGCTTTTCGATTCCACTGTGCGATGACGACGAGATGTCCATTTTGTTGTTTGACAAAAAACTGTTGGTGAACGATTGCAGTTTTTCGCAAGACGACTCCATCTTTCTGGCCCCTTCGTCGCTACGATCGGGCGATTCAAGCGGCAAGGTGCTTTCACATTCAGCGCCGGCACAACACGTCACCACAGCAAGATCATCGGCGGAAGGGTTCTCGTCGTCGTCAGCTTGCTTGCGGATTTTCGCGCTGTTCTCTTCGTCTTCGCTGCCAGAAACTTTTGCGGGCACGTTAGCACTTTTTTCGTCACTACTCGACCCACCTGCTGCTGCAAAACAAAAGCCCAGGCTATACTCAACGGGACAAAAAAAGAAACCAGCAGTTTGGCTGCGCAGCCAAAATTACAATCGGCTTTGTAAGGAAAAAATTTGTAGACAACTTATGTCGTGACATTCACTTTTGAACCAACGACTGAAGGAAGGTTGTTCGTTGTTATTGCACAAAAAGTTGAATGGCTGAGAAAAAGGGTAAAACATCGCGATGGGCACATAATAAACAATGAAAGAATCGCGATGCGCATCTTCAAGTCAATACTTATGTTTCAACGCTTGTCGTAAGACGCCGTTTTGCGTGGTACGAGTAACTCCGGACAAACTGCGGCGATATTGGAAAATATTAGTGTTTCGTTTCTTGTTTCGTATAGCTAATCCATCACAGTAATTTTGCTGCAACGATCCGCGAAGCATTAAATCACTTAATGCGATTCGGCAACATTACTGTGTGCAATGAGACGGCAAGGCCGACTGTCACTTGCGTGCAGCATTGAAACAAGCGAGGGATACGCCAAGCGTGCTGCCATGCCGAACGTCACGATAAAATACTCGATAGGCCTCACTGACACGAGCGAGTACGTTTTGAACCATGGAAAACAACAGTTGTTGGTACTGATTCAGACGATACATAAAATTGTTTGCCTAAGCCTCCAGCAGCTTTGCCTGAAGCAGATGCCCTGTATCATAGGCGTAGCCATGGGGACGAGGAGGCCATGACCCTCCCCAAATTTTTAGCCCATCTTGTCGTTTTGTGCTTTAAGAGGCGGTGTCCCAAACAAAATACTTTTGCTCGCTTTTGGCTCTTCCCAAAGTTTCGGGCTGGCCATGCTACTGCCCTGCATCGCAAGCCGGATCGTCGTCTCATCTGGCGAAGCAAAGAAAAAGACGTGAATCCAACAACACAGCTCCACTGCAGCCACACAACTGCCTTTTGTTTCCATCTGCACACACTGCTCACGTCGGATATTTCCAGTTAATCTGATCGCGAGTGATTTATGAAAACCGAAAGCAAGTCGATTACGTTTAACACCGACAACGTCGACACGTCGTCCAACATCATGTGACGCNGCCTTATCCAATCACTGCGCTGTCATCCGGGTTACAGCGAAAGGGATCCAGCGATCAGTCATGAATATTTTATCAACGACACGAAGGAGACAATCCACCGCAACATGCTTCAACATCTGCTGTCGCTCCCTGCAAAATGATTAGCGCCCGACGACGAACATGATGAGTGGTCATTCCACCGCTTTGCGACGGCGACACGAACGGGCTTCACCTTTCGAGCACCTCTCACGGCGGATCTACTGCGCGCACGACAATCTGCGCGGGTCCACAGACTGACAACCGCACGAAAAGCCACTAGACCCGCTTACCACAGCGCCGCTTTCGAACTGGTGAAAAGGACTCGACCTCCGCGTGACCACCTGGCGGCGAGGTCCAAAACAACAAGCCCACTTCATTTCCCGTGTTTGATGGGAACCTTTCCACTGAACCGCGCCTTCGGGCTCGGCCACTCGTGTGGCAGGACTGCAGCACCGACACAGCAGCCAAACGTATTCTTCACGGTCGAGGACGGGTTACGCTGAACAGTACCATTCAAGAGCGAACGACTATGTTAACCGTGTTTTCGTTCTGAGAGCTTAAAANCGNATTATTGTTGAAAAAACACTTTGTCTTTATGTTACGTACTACAAGACGGTAGATATGGGATTTCAAAAAAGTTGGCTGTCAGCCTTTCAGTTTCGTGCAGCACAGCCGCAAATCGATTACAAACAGTGCCGCTCCATCATATCGCAACCGACATGATTGATTTTGTTTGAATTGCGCAAAACGACCCAGAAACTGCCAGGGCGTAGAAATCGCACCTGTTTCTGCTGCACACGGCATCTGCCACCGACCACACTGCAACAACTGCTTACTGGCACTAATACGTATCAGTCGATAAAACAATTCACTCCGCAACTTACTTGAACAGCGGGCAAACGCTTTCTTGTAAAATGGACGCAAATTACTTGATCACATCTGCAGATGTGGCGCAAAACAGCTCACAAAGGCTGAAAGCACATCTTGCATGAGGTCAAGTATAACTGCTTACTCAGGGGGAAAATGAACAGAAGAAAAACTCAAGACTTAAAATAAGCTTTATCGAAACAAGGAGAAGCACTTAAAGCGGAGATTTGAAACAACATCTATTTTCAATCAAGAAGCGTCAGGAAAAAGCACTTCTAACCATTTCAGACCGCTACATGCGCTCTAAGAATAACGTGCATGACTGATTTCTATAGATTACGACAGGCGGGAATAATGTAGGTTGATCGCTCGGGCGCATGCGAGATGCGGAGAATCAGGAACGACGAAAGCGAAAAACCTTCGATTGCTTTCACTCCGCAATACCGCACATGTGCAGTAAACTACGGAAAGAAGTACCGTGGTTATGTCAATAACGGCACGTCCACGCAATGCCTCAAGCATTTCTACGCCAATACATCGAACTATAACAAACGAAGTGATTTAACCGTTACCGAAGATACTGTATGCTGTTAGCCTTGCAACTACGAAGTCAAGGGAAGGAAGTCCAACTTCGACCCTGCAATATTCCACGAAGTAGTGGTAAAACACGTGCGCCTGGTGGTTTATCACGATCAAGTTTGCAGCTAAGTGCCTCCTTTAAAACGCGTTTTCGGCGCATAATTTTCAATAGAAAATGTTTAATCAAAATATTTTAGCGATAGCGTTATTTATTTGACGCCTAAAGAAAATTGAATCGTGCGGACAGCAAACAGAATTAACGTGTTTCGTTTCTATTTCAACACGAGTTTATTTTGCATGATAGGAGTATTATTCTTCTCGAAACCATGGTCTGTTGAAACATGGTTCACTCATTTACGCGTTAACCAAACCTAGTTCTATCAGCTACGCGTTAACTAAGCCATGCCTCCTAAAATCTATGCATAACTCAAGTGACACCGATAAATAATAAAAACGAAACACAACGCAATCAANAAACGACGGGCTTCTGTTGTTTGATGGGTCNCGAGAATACAGTCAATTCATAACTTAGTTTGCGCTCAAAAACAAAGTTCATTTCCGGAAAACGTCGGGCGCTGCAATTTCGAAACCATTCTTCCATGTACCAGTCTCACAGTTAAGCCGGTTTTACTTTTCACCGACACGGATTGACCGCGTCTTAAGTTTTTCAATTTTCTAGTGTGATAATAGAAAATTAAAGAACTGTCCCTCGCGGTCGATCCGCGCCGGTTAAATGCAAACCGGGCTTTATTCAGAGTTAAGGCTTGGCCGTGGAAAAGCTTCACGAAAGGCTCGAAACAACTAGGCATATCCAGTTAAAGCAGGGTGTACAACATTTTGCTATTGCCGGCCGCATTACTTTCATTTATATGAAGTACGGCCGCCAATGAGTTCGAGTTTAGTTTATGAGATTCGTTTAATTAAAGAATAGGTACTGCCAAGTGCCAACCAACACAGAACACATTCAAACATAAATTGCGTATTCATTCTGTAATTCTTTGTGACATCACCGTTCAGATTGTTACGCATCGTGTCCACTGATTTTCTTGCCTTGTGTTTGTTTTGCTTCAATATACGCCATCACGGCCGCCAAATCTTATATTTGAAATTACCTGTGGACGGCCGCAAATTTCATTATCGAAGGCCGCATGAAGCCGTAGGTTGTGCACCGTTGAATTAAAGCAACGGTGCCAGTTCTCAAACACCAACGAGCCAACGACTGCGCACAAGAATTTCAAAACCGTTCTAACGTTTTAATGTCTACTTCAATTGGAAAGTTGTTACCTTTCCCTCACGCAGGAAGCAGTAGCTCGCAGCATTTGTTTGTTTCTCACAACCGAGATCTGCAACTTGTGGCACGAAAAGCAACCTTTACGCAATTTTGCTTAGAAGTAAATGTATACGACACTGTAAAAAACGATGCCAGTTTTACCACAGACTACTTTCTTTCTGCAATCGACAATCAAATGTACAGAGTTCATCTGTCGCACAAAGACACTGTGAGAAAAAAACAAAGTGAAGTTCCATTAAATAGAACTAACACATATTTAGAAAAAAAATCTTATGAGTTTAATTGGCAGCTTTCTCAAAATCCAGTGAATGCACTTCAGATCCTAAGTGTCTTCTGTGATTGCTTGTGATTAACATAGAAATCTACTTGCACAGTTACTTGACTACGTCTACATAAAGTTACTGGCAGCACCTGCCTCCAAACACATGAAAACCTTGTGGCACTGTCAAGGATGTCCAACGTGACTGCCTTGCGATTTTCTAAGAAGGTAACACTGATTTTGTACTGCTTAGCAATCCCAAGGGACATCAGCTCATCATCGGTGGGTAAACGATGTGACTAGACGTCCAACTAAACGCTCTTTACATGCGCCGAACGACACTGCCGCCATGTTTGCAATCCAATCGCGGTTCCCTACGCGCAAACGACGCGTCTGACAGCTACAGGCGCACGCAGCAAAAAAGGAAACAGGAAAGTGCGACATAACACAAAATGCGACTATAAACTGTGCACGTCAGATGTTTCATTTCACGCAAGGATAGATGTTCAGAGTTCAGCCGCACACTTTTGTCTGTCTGGTGGCGAGCGGTCACTCGCAAACACACCAGTCACTGCATGTCTTGTGCCCACAATCCCATAACGCTCGAAACAGGACGAAAGAACCTAAGCCAAATGGAACCCCACTGACAGGGTTCCTTCCCTGCTTCACACGCACTATTCTTTTAAGTTGCTTTGAATGACCGAAACGGTACCTCAAATTTTCCAACGTTCTCTCAATATACAGTAGAACCTCGCTTTATGATCACTACCACAATACACTAAAACCTTGCTTTACGACATCTCGGTATTTAGATTAAATAGTTGTGGTCTCTTAAAATGTCTTAGCGGGCACCAACATCAAACCTTTAAAAAACCTGCACACAAAAATGAGACTCAAAATACTAGTAGGTTAAACTGCGAAATATCTTAAAGACCCAAAGGGCAACTGTCAGATGCTTCGGGACAGGCGAGTTAAATAGAATCACCAAAAAGGTTTTTGGTCTGAAAATTACATAGGATACAAGAAGTTTACCACGCACGCGTATTAACAAACATATTTGAAACTTCTAGGAATGTTCACAATATAATCGGTTAACGTTGGTGTCCAGGCACAAACTTCGTCAAGCTTCCAATACGCGAACATATTTTCGTCTGAGGCATAGTAGCAGAAACAACCTGGGTTTGGTCTGCTGACTCGGTGCAAGAGTATGGAACACTACGAGTTGGAAAAAATACCTCCTGTAAAAACCTCCAACGACTACCTTCAACGCAAAAAGTAGATATGGAACGAATACACGTTTACAGAATTTATGATGAAAGCCAAAATGTGTCTTTTCGAAAAGAATTGAAACTTTGAATTTCACTAAAGGCCTGTTGATACAGCAAGACGCCACTCCCAATTCACGTAAAATTTGCAGAGCACGATAAACGAACGAGTTTAAAACTTTAATCAGTTATTGTCACCCGATCAGAAGGAAATTCATTTCACACAAATGACAACGTTGGTGATCGGGAGCGGTTCTTCGTCTGTGTCCATCACGTTAACATCAAATAGGCTATCAATTAAATGGCTTTCGAAACTACACAACTCAACAGATTTTATCACCTCATGATTCAGTTCTCAGCTAGCTTGCTACATGCCAGCAACCAGACGCGCAAGCAAGCCTGCGCAGCACAACTGCAGGCGTGCGTCACACGCGTTTTTTCGTATACAGCTGGGCCAACAACGCACCACACGCAACACTTTACTTCATTGACCGCTCGCGGAGTGCGTCACTTTAAGCGAGAGGGATTATTAAGAACTGCCATCTCGAAAGTTGCTTTCTACGTCAAGAAAGCCAAGACCCAAGCAAAATGCACCGCCAAACGGAAGCAATCGGTTAACACCGGTGGAAGATGCCCACGCTCCAGAAATAAGACAAAGGCGGAGAGGAAAAGTGCCCCGTGACCAAATCAAAAACCCATGGAGAAAGACATCCAGAATAAGAGACGGCGAGTTGGGGTTGAATATTCTTCATACGATAATTTCAAACCTCTGCCACGTGCTTCAAGAAACATGACTTTGAAAAACTTTTTGCTATTAACGATATTTGTTAGACAGCATGACGTGTGAGCTTGCCTTTCATTTGGAAAGCGATCTAATTACTACATGGAACACCAGTCACGCAGCACAGAAAATCGCCAGTCACTAGCAAGCTTACTGTATGGTTAAGCTACAAGGGTTAAGGGCCAGAATGATGTTTCACACTTATACACAACGCGCACGGTGATGCCAACGGCTGGAATACAATCGAAACAAAGTGATTCCCATACACTCAGCGTCAACCGCAATAAGGCAATTTGACTACGTATGGCTAATTGCGTTCACATGGCGTAGCTGGTGAATAGCTTAAGGTTAGCTCCCATTTAAGAAAGGTAGAGTACATAACTATTATATTTTACGAAGAGCTGCTGCAAGTAATGAATAAGGCTACTACCCTGCCACTCCCACCACAAAACAGCGAGTGACTAGGAATAAGTGCCCTCTACTTTCAGTCTCTCGATTCCATCTTTTGCCTTTGGCGCCAGCGCAAGTACCAGTTGGTAAGCTTCGACGCATCTTCAAGACCAATGACAAATCCAGAAAACCCCTTTTTGTAGTTCAGTAGCAAAAAGCAACAGCGCCAAGCTAAACGAAAGCAGGCGACGCAACGAGATCGATTCCATATTGTCGAGGGAATCCCAGCGTTTCCCGTTTAACGGACCAGGAGTGTCAAGTTCGCTTCGCTCGTGACTTGCCGCTGTCAAAGTGTTGGAGACAAATGACATTTGCCTGACAGGTGACTGATTGCTGGTTCGTGCAATGCGACTCTTAAAGCCTGTTTACATCTGAACGTGTCGGAAAGGGCGTCTACTGGGTTTCAGATTACGGGCACGATCACAAGCCGACAGGTACAGCATACGGAGAGTGCCGTAACATGAAATGTTGCTTTGGATAATAACGATTGAGTAGCTTTTGAAATAACAACTGATTTAGGCTAGAGGAACAGAAGGCCCAGAGGTTATCGGCATCAACAGCACTTGCAGCCGGTTCAACCAAAATATCTGATCGATTATGACGAAAGAAAAAAAGAAGCCAAACAAAGCGGACGGGAAAGCTAGTATGGGGCACTAACGAAGCTGCTGCAGATTTAAGAAAAGATTATGTACGTTCCAGTTCCAAACTGCATCTTTGATTCAAAAGAAAAACGTTTTTGCACACGGAAGAAGTATTGCAGGATCACTTCTGAAAACACTGCACGCATGGTTCGCCCTCTTTAACTTCGATTGCATAACTGTTCATCATTTGACAGGTTCTTCAAAACTACAAAACAGTTTAACATTTTTCTGTTACTCCTGCAAACTTGGCATCTGTTCCTCCACTATGGCGATTACAAAACAGTATACGTGCCAAACTTCCAGGTGACCAAGCACCGTTGGTATTTGTTACGAAAAAATGACACAGAACTGGAAATTATACAAAGAAAAGGTGGTTAACAACTTTCTTACCCACGTTTCCAGGAAATTTGTGTGTGCAACAATTAACTGATCCATAAAAAACAGGAGACATATAAAAATAATTTCACTCGAACGTTAAACAGCCATTTTGCAGTTGTTCTGGAAGTAACAACTTCATCAACAACAACCAGACCAAGACCCAACGAAACTGTACTGGCTTTTTCATAATGGCAAATAGGAAACAAGACTCTTTCGTGGGCCGATACAATTACTCTTGCAGCTCACGGCTTGTCAAAATGTCTGAATCCACACGGTCTAAAAGCATTCGCCTTGTACAAAATGAAGTGTTCGTATATTCTACAAATCACATACTGTAGGCAAGTCAGGAACCTACCATCACAGAAGTTGAAGTTTCGGCTAGACTTGTGCACCGAAAATGTGCTCTGGGTAATACAGGATTAACACGAAGAAACGGGTATCACCGAAAGGACGGCTATCACGAAAAACTCTCCAAAAATCATAATGAAACTGCGAATATTACGAATAAACGGGACAAAGCTAAAATGAAAACAAGCCTAAGACATCAAAACAACTGAGCCATTTTTTGCAATATTGAAATTCCAAAATCCATTGAATTGATCGTCTGTTTGGAATTGGAGGACTGGTCGACTTAACAGAGTTTTTATTTGTTGAATTGGGTTGATTTTCACAAGACCACATTTAAACCTATGATGGTAATGAGCTAACATGTTCGCTTGCGAGAAATCAATGCAACCGTCAGAGATGAAGCTGCGCAGCTTTCAAGGTCACGAACCTGGTTGATCTGAGCAAGCCTTTCAAAAAAGGCGTGTTTGCAGCGGTCAGGTTACCTCATCCAAGTACACTTTACATTCGTCCGCTTACAGAGGCAAAGATTACTAATGCAATCGAACGTCTGTGCTGCATTGGTGCAACTTAACGACGCATCAGAAGCGCCACAGAGCATCATTTATTTGGAGTGTTCTTAATAAGCAACGCTTGTGATGCTAAGATAGCACGGAGAGAACGAAAAACAGGCATAAAAGCCATTATTACCACTATCTTTTTTAGGCGCTCAAGGAACAACCAAAACAAGGAAGTGGCTAACCGCTTCGATTGCTTAGTCTAAACCAAACAGCATGCGGAAGTCCATGAAAGTGACACAGTCACCTATTGTATCGTTCCTATCGCATCGTAAGCAGATTTTCCAATAGTGCAGGAAGTTCCATGAGCATTGTCCCACCCAACTAAACTTCACGCATCTACAAAGGAAGTTAAACAGCCTGCAAGCAGCCTTACACTTCTTACAACACTGCAAACAGCTAAACTTTCTCTTCTTCAGTGTGGTCGCCTGTCTCTTTGTCTTTAACAAATATAATCTATAGAAATTACAGACAACTCTAATCAACAGAAGCACTAAAACCGGCTACCCTCCAACGCAGCGNAAGAAGAGAAACGCAAATGTGAACGTAAGTCATGCTACGACGCGGCGACCGTCCGGTGACCTGCTGGCCAAAAGAGAAACTCTGCCTAACGGTGCACGCATCGGCCCATCGCGAGCATTGATTGATCGGCGAGAGGCGGCACCACAGGGAAAAAAGCCGCTCTCCAATATGTGGCCATGGCGCGGAGAAAGGTTCGCCAGCGCAGAGGCATTGATCGCCGTGATGGATAAGCCATCATAAAAATCGTCCGGCCCGGCGATAAATCCTTGTTATTTATTTCTTGCCTGTCGGACATCGTCTTGTTAGTAGGTCTGCTGGACGAAAAGCAAACGCAACAGAAATGATATGAATTATGACAATACCGATTGCATCCCTGGGACAAACAGATCTCCATAACAGGTCGACAACCACAAATCTTTATCTTGGCATTTTTTTCGCAGGATTATATTTTAATAATCTAAGTCTAACTACCATCAAATAGCACGTGCAACAATCTTTTCCTTGTAATAACTGGAAACTCAAGTTTGCATCTGAAAGCACGTGGATTCAAGCAATCACTCACCAAATTGTTAAAGAGAAACAACTGAAACTGCTCTGCAACGCCACGTCTTTTTCGAATGCTTGTCAGGCCGAAAAAGGCCTAACTGCATCAAGTGATGAAAGGTCAGTAGCGTCGCCACAGGCAACTTTTGCTGTCTGCTGCCGTCGTGTGGACATAAACTGCACAAAGAACGCCGTATGATTTCAGAGCATTGCATAAAATGACAAGCATCTTAGTCAAATGTTACGCAAATTCGACAACTGAACACACGTCTCCCTTTAAGAGGACTTTCAAATTGCAATTACCGTTGACAAGCAAAATCTTTTCTTTTTTCTTTCACAAAAACTATGTGTATTTTCACAATGCTGTCGCAAAAAAATGCATTTAATCAACTCGACGCCAACAAACAATACGAGGAAAACGTCCCATATTCCCCAACAGTTCTTTGCTGATGGTTTTGATGGTAAAGAAATAATTAAATCACCATGGCAACAAGTCCAGCTGCTGATAACTTCCTGATTCCTATTGCCTAGTTAGGCTACAAAGCTTTGGTCTGATTTTCTGGAACCTGCTGTATGTTTCAGTTCCGTGAAAACGTCATTGATGCGTAGTAAGTTTCAGGTTGGGTAGTGCAGAGTCCGGACCTTAGTCTATTTTCTTGGACTCAACTCTCACTGCTATGGATTCGGAATCGCCGAATGGAGCTTACAAAACCAGTTTCAATGCAAATTTACAATTTTAGGATGAACTTGTGCACTTCCCAGACCCTGATATGCTGCTGCTTTTGTATGTGAAGCCGAGCTGTACGACATCGCATACAATACCAGAGTAACTCATTGAAGTCTGGATATCCTCAGTTCCTTAATACTTGAGCAAATAAAGCTGAAACACCAAGTAACAGCAATGAAGACTTATATTTTTCATGACCATGAGCATAGTAGCATGTTTCTTCAACGAGCAGCAAGCAGCCACATTATTCGCATAAGGGGAGCAAGACCCCCTCATATTTAAATCGACAAATTGTATAAATTTCGATGGCATTCGATGCGTGATCTGGTTAGTAAGTCTTGTTTCTTATTTCTGATTCACACTGCTTTGCCTAGCTTCACCAAAACTACTATCCTACATCAAGGTAGCTTAAAGTGTCAAACAGGATCTTTTGAAACATTTTCAGTATCATGCATTTTTTCAAAAAAATGTAACACGCAGATGTGCAAACTGTCCAGACAAAACCAAACACTCATTTACTGAAGTACACTGTACAGGGCAACCAAGCATCTGCATTTTTTCTAAAATTACAATCTGTGCAATACGCAGGTATATATGACATTGAGAGTTGCCCATATGTTTTGAAGCACTGAAAAGAAGTTGGAGGAGTACGAATGCAAAACACTGGAACTACGTAACTGCTTGCAAAGTTGCAAACATATTGCATGAGACACGCAGTGTTTAAAATTTGTGTGAAAACTTATTTGCATAAAGTCTGTTCACCTTTGCTTTTCTGCATGTCAATGATTGTAATAATTTGTATGCAGAAGAAGTATAACTGCTAAAGATTTGATTAATAGACTTTCATGAACAATTGGAAAATATATCTGAAACAATTATTACACACGTCATCCTTACATTATTGCTGTCCCTGACACCTATTCGAGAACACTATTAACTCAAAATGCGCTCAAAATGGATTCGTTTGCTTCATTGCAAAACTTCTTATAAAACTTTGCTGACCACATCAAACGACTCAAATTCGCTTGATAAAAATTATTCTCGGATAAATGAAGCAGTATAATGTCTCCACGCAGCACTTTCTCATCGCAACAGACCTATACATTTTACTTTATCTCAGCAAAAATATTCAGCACTTAGTACCAACAGACTACCACTAACCACAGGTGCTTTTGAGTTCCTGCTGGATGGTAGTAAGTCTTGCAAATGTTGATGAATGAAGCATTCAATAAAAGCAAGGAGTTTAAGGATAAACAGGAGAAAAATCTGGGAAATACGCAAACGCATGACTGAAAAACTCTTTTTGTTGCAATTAACTGCTTTGCTGCTTTTTGTGTAATGTTGAAATCACCGAGAAAGATCTCGCCCGTACCAGACTTCTTTTGAATCAAACTACTTCTTCAAAAGCATCAGAAATAATAAGTTAACTAAACTACAGGAAGGTATTTACGTGAAAAATTCGCATGCACTTTTGCAAACTACCGAGAATCACTGTTTCGGACATTGAAAGCGTTTTCATGTCCATTCAGTTCGTGGTCATAAGCGGTATTCGCTTTTTGTGTCCTAGATATGCGATTTCGTCTCTCCTAAAAGTCTGCCTGGTGTGCTCGCCTCTATCGCACGCTGCGCCTCTGGCATGTTACTTACTACAGTCATTTAAAGCCCCAATTAAAAAGTGTTTTCAGAGGTGACAATGAAGATTTTAGTGTTCTCGAATGAGTATATCATTTCTAAGGCTCACCAATTAGTTTTGTTTCGAAATATACTCAAACCCGTGAGGGAGTGGCTTCCTTAACACGCACATTAATCAATAACTATTGTCTTGTTTTTTTTTTTCAACTGAAGCGCTCAACAGTTACAATCAATCATCCTGTACTTGCACTGAGACTCGAGTTCGACAGTTTTGGGTTCGGATTTGAACTCGAGTCAATGATAGTGGTAGGAGTCGAGTTCAGCAACGTCGGGCCCAGTGTCAAGCGAAATTTCTGACCTGTTATTGTTTGTCAGTGCTTTTGCTTCTCAGTGTAAAGGGCTACAGTTTGGCGATTACTATTTGGATGTGTGTTGTGAAAATTAGAACTTTTTGATCAGATGTCAGATATCCACAACAAGCTATAGTACGAGAATAACTATAACCATTGAAAAAGATTGGACGTAGTCTTAGACCTCAATTATTTTTCTTTTTCTAACCCTAACCCGACACACTTGCTTAAACACCAAACCCAAGCCCTAATATTCAGTTTTCTCAGCGTATTTGATGTGTAGAATTTTACTCTGTGCATGCGCACATGGCGTGAAGTCACAAATTTCGCTTGACACCGGACCTAGATTCACTTTTCAGTGGCAACTACCGAACAATGCGAACTTGTTTAACGCTACTGCAAAGAAAACATTTAACTCAAAAACACAACGGCACAAAAGGAAGTGATACCTTTTCAGCCAAACCTCAATCTATTTGGAGGATAGCATAAAGGTTAGCTGAAAGTGGTCACCACGAAACTGTACGTTTCTAAAACGAAATTCGGAAGAAAGCAGGTGCTTAACATAAAAACAAAGCGAACGCCATTAACGCATACGAAAGGCCTGCGAAGCAAACCGTCGGTCATTGCATCTCCAATCACGTCAGGAAGGCAGTTCGACGATATACGATGAGGCCAGCACCAAACTAATTCCGAAAAAAGCCCTTTCGTCATGAATCTGATGGCGAGCAAGCGTTGTCGATGACTCGCTAATAAATCTGCGCTAAAAGACGGCGAGTCAGATTACGAGCAAACATCTACGTTCTAATTCTTTCTCGTGCTATTAACGGCTGATCATAAATCACGCGCACCAGGCAATATCCTTGCGTTAACGTTTACGTATAACTTCAACCAAACTCGTACCTAAATTACAACCAGCCGTAACGGCTTTGTAAATTGCCGTTCGGAAAAAAAGCGAAGCGCTACTGATCAGAAAACCTTTAAAAGACGCGGAATTTACGACAAGCATCGCGGTGAGATGACCCGGATGAACGAAAAGCTGACGCAACTCCGGTTTTCCCTGAGACGTAACGGAGATCTGCATCACTCTTAGGTCCATGCAACTACCTCGGTTTTGGGTATTTGGAACGAAAGGGCTATATTGGGGTGTGTGTTACAACTACATCATCATCCAATTCCCAACACTGCATTCTGTTGAAGAAACAAAAAACATGCAACAGAAACGAACATTTTACTAAACAAAACAGCAGGACGAACTATTTCACAATGATGAAATGCCTGGGTGACTTCTACAACAGTCAGCGAGTTAAGCTATTGATAACCATGAATGCAAGAAACCACAGTGCTTCAAGAGACATCTGAAAAGAATTAAGTTTTTGGCAGTTTGGCACAAGAATGCAGCATTGATTCAGCAGCAAGTGACAACAAACCCGATCAAGACGAACAGAATTTCACTGCCCAGCAGAAGTCACGACCTTACATGACCTTCGTCAAAGCAAACAAACGAACGGCGTCAATTTTTCCGTCCGCAGAGTCCGCCCATAGTGATGACCTCGGTGATTGATTCCCTTACACGGTGACAGCGAAAGCTGGTTCACGGTCACGCGGCATTCCGACCGAAGACGCGAAAGTTCCTCCGCGCTGCGATTTCGCTTCGGCCGGTGCATGTTGGCGCGCACCAGATTACCGCCTGGCACGTGAATAAAAGACGGAAGTGTCGCCGTGGGTCCAAGAAACAGCGATGCATCAGCCAAGCGCGGTTTGACAGCCTCGAAAGGTTGCATCAATCAAGCCGGTCGGGTAATTTCCATCCGAAGCGATCGTGTTGCAAAAGGTTTGTTGGAAATACGGATGTGCGAGAGATCCAACAGGACAGCATCTAAATCCAGCTTGAAACGTCGCACAACACGCGCAGATCCAACTGCTCGCAACCGGCCCTGACAGATGTCATCGATGATGCTGCTCGCACAGGACGACAGCGATGTCTGGCTCAAAGCTTACCGGGTCTGGAACGTCTGTTGTTTTCGTATCTTTGATGCAAACAGCTTACTCCTGCAGCGCCCGACATTTGACCCGTCATCACAATCAGCTATGTCTGGATTATTCCAGCGAAAATAAACGCTACGCAAACGCAGGTTCATTCGAAATCCGCAGGCGCGATCAAAATGGACGCGCAAGTTAATCAGAATGCGTCTTTTGTGCGTAATATCGTATATTAGATATATATATATAACGTGTGCCATAGGCTCGCTGTCATGATGCAACGCGAACTTTTATTTTGCTGCTGCAAAAATT
>JGI24158J21664_10000466_pt1 | contig 36782 bp, 20 predicted proteins | sample Ectturendosymbi3_FD_21664 | JGI IMG/M metagenome (IMG submission 21664) | reverse complement strand
TTTGAGAGTTTGCACTTTTTTTGCCCGGCTTTTTCCAGTCATCGACCGAACTTATTTTGAAATGACCAAACAAATTAAGTCAATTCAGTCATAATGTTCATAAAGGTAGGGTAGTGAATACTATTTCAACAAGTTTTAATACTATATTGCAAGACAAACGGCCGAAAAGTCTCAGCGAAAAAACAGCTTTTTGCATTGTTCTGCAAAAAAAAGTTATGAACCACTCTCAAGCCACATTTTAATAAGATTTGAAGCAAGTCATATGTTTTTCAAAATAAAGCAACAATTATTTGCAAATGAGCCAAAGGGGCCTCTTCAACAACTGTTTCGGGGAACCTTTCTAAGAGTTCGCCTCAGGCCCTTAAATTTTAATATCCACCCTTGTCTGTGAGGCTGGATTTTCAACCCCTATACAGATTTGACATTACATTAAAACAAAAGTCAAAGAATAGACCAGACGTTGAGAATGACACGAGATTACTTCTCACCAGGCCCGTAACTAGCTTAGGACACTAGGAGGGGCGAAGAGTTTTCTGAGAGGAGCCCAAATTTTTGAACTATGTCCAATATTTTCAAACTACATCCAACACATTTTTCCAGGGGGGGCCAAAAAATTTTCTGGTTACGGACCTGCTTCTCACCAACACATCCCCAAGAATTTCAAGACTAGTTGCACAGATGCAAGCTCACTCATCCCACTGATTAGCATATGTACTGTTTGTTTTGCATAAAAATGTAAATACAGTGAACGTAAAATGTTTTTATCTTGTCGATTGTTATTTGAATGCCTTTCATGTTGCAGTTAATGGCTGGAGCCGAGCGCTTATGTCATATTCTTGAATTTGATCGCGAGCTTATGTCATATTTTCGAATGGAGTCGCAAAATGAAAAAGGTTGGGATCCACTGGTCCAGACGTTTGCATTTTCGTTCGTTTCAAAGTAAATTGTGAAGTTACGCTTCTGTGCAGTTTCGCAATTTTAAGTTAATGAGTCGTCATAATAGGAAGGAGTTGCGCGGAGCCCTAGGCCATGGCCTATGCGTAATCCGTCACTGCTTGCATCCCCTGAACAGGGTCTTCAACATGCACTTGATTGGTTTACAGCTGCATGTGGGCGAGCGGGAATGAAAATTGGCACTAGAAGTACACTTCAGCAGAGCGAGAGTTTCAAGTACCTCGGGTGGTATTCCCCTGTAGCGGAAGGTGGAATAAGGATGGAACACGGGTTGGTAAAGGAAACGAGCGGTTCTGCATGAGCTGTTTTCACACACCGCAAGGTTGTAAGTTTCAAATCGGTCTTTGTTCAGTCCTTCCCCTATTTCCATGGATCTTGCGCAATGACTGAAAGAGTGCCATCTCAAGTGCAAGCGGCAGCGATGGGATTTTTGCGAAGAGTTCACACGGTGTGACTTCGCGGTGAAGTGCGCAGCTGTGAAATTTGTTGAAACCCTGAATGTCGAGTCAGTTCTCCTATGAGGGAGATCCCACCTACGTTGGTTCGGCCATGTGTTCAGATCAGTGGTTCTCAAAGGGCATGCCACTTGGGTAGATGATAAAATGGATGTCGATTTTGCGCATTTGATCTAAGGCAAACTCGCGCGATGAAAACGCTGGAAACACTGCTCGTTTTTGCGTCAAGGTGGTAACTACGGATCCGCCTGAAATGACGTGACTCAGACAAAACGCTGAGTTTACCAGTCAAACGTCAGCGACCTCGTGGCCTAACAGTTAAGGGCTCGTATAGCAAATGCTTCACGGTTCGGCTCTCAGCTTTACGACTTTCGTTTTGGTAGTAGTTGTTGCACAAGTATACACACTTTTCATATTTTCCGTTTTGCTGTGCGTTTGGGCTTTAGGTTTAGGGGTTAGGTTTAAAACTTTAGGTTTATAACGGAATCAGTCGAGTACAGCACAAACGTCCCTCCGACCAGTTTTGCCACTGTTGTTATGGAAAAGTACTAGATTTCATGATAAAAAAACACTAGATTCACAAAAAAAACACTAGATTGCAAAAGCAAAATTACACAGTGAAAATGGCCAGAAAACGCGTTGCAATGCCAACCACAGTCACTGTGCAACCCATTGTAAGCCAGAGACAAAGAAAACGGGAGATGTCAACAACGCTTGTATTTGTTTGTACAGGTCACTGAAACTTTTGACAGATCACCAAGAGATTTCGCAGCGGTTTAATTCAAAACGTATTATGTTCTCTTGTGCAATTTAAGATTTAATTAGGTAGAATTTTTAGCAAATCACAATTGCACTAAATCAAAAGGTCTCAATTACAGTTACAATCACACAAAATTGTGCAATTAATTACATTCAGCTCACTCATAAAAAAAAACACTAGATGGCCATAAAAACCAATAGAACACTAGATCAAATGAAAAAACACAAGATCTTGTGGAAAAACACTAGGAGTGGCACCAGTGCCTCCGACCATACCTTGTAGCAGAAACGGGCAGTGTTTCCAGCGTTTTCATCGCGCGAGGTTACCTTACGTCAAATGCGCAAAATCGGCATCAATTTTATCATCTACCTGCCACTTGGCTCACCAAGTGAGTAATTTTTAATTCTTTGGATGAAACGGAAAGCTATGGATGAAAAAACCTTCAGCTTTTTTGTTTGTTTATTCAACACATAAAAGCTGTTCAACTAGATTGGTTCACAGGACGCAGACAGGCAGAGGGTAAAAGGATCCTGATTTCCGACATTTGACCTAAGGTAACCTTTTGCGATGAAAACTCTGGAAACACTTCTTGTTTCGTCTGAGTGCTGACAAGGTTGGGAACTACGTACTGCACTGAACTGATCCCGTAGCACACAAAAGTTTTATACGCTGTGATGGTAACGTGGTGCACTCGAGATTAAAGAAGATAAGCTTGGATTTGTAGCAAAATTGTGCAAACTAACCGACGCAAAAGTGATTCAAATTCAAACCATAACATACAAATTGCATGGTGGTAAGTGGTGTAGGCTAGCCCAACCAGCCAAGTTGCGTTTTCCATGCAGGGTGACTCATACAGTACTATTCTGAGCATGTTTTTTTGCTAACCCTCGAAACGCAAGAGCACTGGTCAGCAGAAACAAGCAGTGCTTCCAGCGTTCTCATCGTGAAAGGTTGCCCTAGGTCAAATGTCGGAAATCGGATTTCCTAACTACAGTGGCTCAATTTATAGTTTGTTAGGTTCATAATTGTCTATTTTTTCTTCACAGTAGGTAGTGTGAATTTTCTGCAATTATCTTTTATGGGGAGGAATTGACTGTGTTCAGCTTTGTAAGGGAGGAATATGAAAAAAAAAACTTTGATAACCACTGGTCTAGTGTCCCAGGAAAGATTGGCGAGGCAAGTCCTGCTGGTTACACCAACGTGAAAGCGGCCCAGAGGTCGACCAAGGACAGGTGGAGTGACTACTACATCTCTCAACCCTGCTTGGTCCCATCTTGGTGTGGAGCCAGAACTACCAGAGATTGCTGAAAACCGCGAGGTATTTCGAGTGACAGCTGCTGCCCACGATCCTCCCCCAGAAGTGGATATGAAAAACTGGCAGACCCATTTATCGGTTTTTGCTTAATGGAGGGCCCAACAACCTTAAATTTTCTAATACTTTCTGTGCTGTGTGCATATAATAATGGTTTTCCACTTCAGAGAACTCGTGGTACAAGACGTTCAAATTACTTACGATGGGACCTGGGACAAATTGCAAGTCCGCACTGCTCCATCCCATCCCATGGAGCAAATCCCATGTGATTCCTATTCCTATGGACAAGCAGAGAAATCACTTACGAGCCAAAATCAGTGACGCACTCTCGCCTCATCATCAAACGCAGCAATGGTTCTGCAAAACCAAACGGCCTACGCAGTTTCTTTTACTAAAAATGCGACAAGATCAAGCAGTCGGTCATCTCGTTTTACGACGTGCCATGGGCCCGATTGACGCTGTTTCATTTTCTTCCACTGTAAGAGCCAACATAAGTCGGACTAACAAAAAACAAATCCGTTTATGCTAGACCATAACTTTGATCCAAAATGTAAGCACGACGTAGAAAACACGTAGCTAACTAACCCAAGCCTTCCAAAGCGATCAATTGAAAACCGAACTAGTTCCGGTTGAACAGAAAGCTTTCATTAACATGTAAAGTTTTATGTGGACAAAGTGCAAATTGAAGTTCACCATCTGCAACTCATTCCAATTAAAAAATTATTCCAAGCTCCATTAAAAAAAACTACTTCAAGCAATTCCGTCCAGGATGTAAGGCAATTAAATTGATAGTTAAATTTGCATCCGACAAGACAATGAAACCAAAGTTCACCGCGTAAGAGGTTATTCCACTGCGTCTCAAAAAAATGCACCAACATGTGAGCTCTGCAAACGACCAGGCAGCGGAAAGAGCATCTTATCACACGCAGTGCAGTAAATAAAACGAAAACGAGCGAAATAAAACGAAAACCAGCGAAATGAAACGAAAAGTAGCGAAATACAGCAATACGGAACTGGCGAACTATATCTTCAGAAAACCGACGAAATAGAATGAAAAGTGGTGAACATTGCAATATGTGCGAAATGGTTTCGTACGTTGCATTTCAACAAACATCCCGTCAAAACGAAACGCACACCTTTTATTCAACATAGTACAATTCGTAGATTCTTAGTCTAGCATTTTTCGTCGGAAACGCCGCAAAACGAGACGGTTGAGTTGTTGCCGAAAAGCCTTCAGTCTCCACGAATACAGGAAAAAGTTGACCGTGCTGTTTGCGTGCGACAGAAGTATTGCAACGCTGAAAACCGCTACTGGTATGCGGACAGTGCGTCCTCTGTCGATTCTGATATGAAAACAGGTGCAGATTGTTCAAAACCGTTTGCTATTGCACATCGCTAGAGGCGCTGTAAACAATGCAACACAATTCGACGAATGCTACGTATTAAAGCGACTCTCAAGCAGACAAATTGTTTAAAGCAAAACAGTAGTTCTGCGCAAGCTTCTCATTTTAACACAATAAAGAAGAGTCAGCGTAGAAAGCGATTAGTGAGACATGGGAGCTCTCAAATCAGCATGGATCATAGAACAAAGTTTTCAGTGGACGTTTGCACATTTTGCTTCGCATCCACAATCACCCTTCGTATTTTGGACATTGCAACTTTATGAACATAATTCAGAACAGTTGTTTGTTCTTATATCTTTGCCTTCGTCTTTTCAGAAGTCTTTATTCTAGTTTGCGAGGAAACAGCTAGTACACTATTGCGGGTTCGTTAAAGTTTTCTGCCGAATAAAATTCGTTATTTTTGGGCTCACGTTCAATCTTCAACATCGATTTTCGCAATCCAGTCAGTTCTATGATCTGCAAAGCCTGCACCCGACGTTAGTCCCTACGCCCCGCATTCAGGAGTTCAGTCACTGCAAAAGGAGGCTGTGGTTTCACGCCAAGGTAATGGGATTTCTGGTGAGGTTCTGCTGCCCTCAGTTGTCTGCATCAGACGTGTTCGGTATTTTCGACAAAGGCGGAGTGGACCAGGTTGCGCGTGACTGCGTTCAGGTCTAACTAATGCAATCTTTCTAAACACGCTTTCAATCTGCTGGAACTATTTAAATCACGTGACAATTATTACACGGTAACATAAGATTTTATACAACACACGTTTACTAAAACAAGAGACATGATACACGCAAGAATACCTCGACCCTATAGTGAGAAACTTAGTTTGTCCACAAGTACAGTAATTGGTTTTCACCAGGGGTGGGGAACCTCCGGCCCGCAGGTAAAATCCGACCCGCGTCAGAATTTTCGTGACCCATTTAGAAAACAAAATTGCTTCAAAACGAAGCCTCAAGACAAGCAGATACTTACGCAATAATATAAGTCAAGAGAAGTGTCTGTCGCTCCTCATATTTTTCTCTCCTTATTCTCTTTGACAGTAGATAAGGGTACAATTTTAAGATAAAATTAACAATCGCTGCGGCCCGCCAGTGATATTCAACAACTCATTCAGCCCGTGATAGTAAAGCGGTTCCCACTCCTGGCTAACACAGTCATCCTAACACGGCGTATTCGATGTGGTTAGCGGCGTTTTCCCTTGCAATAAAACGAAGTGCTGTGCGAATACTCCTCACTTAAAACCAATGAGCTGGGATAGCGAAGTATGGAAACGGTCAATGTCTCACGAGGCATGTACCTTGACAAATCTAGAATTTCACGCACTGATTTTCACCAACATGAATTTCATTTGATGCTGATTTTGCCGATATGGTGATCTTTGGCAAACCTGGGCATTTTACAGCATTTCAGTTGCACTGCTGGTTTTGACAGGGTCGATTATAACGGGAAAACGTAATTAGCAGAATACCTTACTGTACTTCGCTTTTATTTCAAAACCAAATCACTCCAGTCATGTGAAAAGGCACGAACAGATGAGAATGTACAACATCCCGCTTGATTTTCCACACTCTATCGGTTCAGCTCCAGGACAAGGGCATAGATAAAACGCTTTTTCAAGTGCAAGCCGCCCGGAGTCTATACGAAGTCTGAAGCGGTCTTGCGATGGCAAGCAACCATAGCTGCCCAACTACTGTACGATTACATTCGTTCGGGTTTATCCAAGTGCAAAGCACGTAAGCGCTATGATGTCATACTAACGAACAATAGGCAAACGCAGGGAGAAACAACTGCTTCAGCGCAGCAGCCAACAGATGGCCGTTCGCCACCACGAGTTATGGTTTTGTTCAAGTGTGTCTGGAACTTTCGGTTGCAATGTTACCAAAGTGAAGTTTTGTATTCGCCTTATCTGGATTACACTGCATTCTGCATCACCCGGAAAAAAACTGTTTCTCAGCACGTAAAATTTTCACACTTTTGCAATATTTATGAAATTGAGGAAAAACGTTTTTGAAAAAATGCCTTAAAATACAGCAACCAAACAAAGAATGCAACCGGCGTTTTGTCCAAAAGAACGAAGCTTATGTTTTACATGTAAAACCCGGCGTTAATAATGAAAAACGATGTTTTAAATGAAATTCGGCAACAATTTTTGCCCTACTGCTGTGAAATCTCCCGTAGCAGCGAACCCAGAGACTGGCTTACTGAAGGTCACTTGTGCGTTCGTAGCGCAGAAAACCAACCTGGTTAATTGTGTTGTGAATTGCAGCCAAAAATGTTGGTACTAAAACATATGCGCACACTAATCGTAGAGCAACGGTTGCGAAACAAGCACGAAACACGTCACTGCCGACAAGGAATGACAACAATCCAGGACCACAACCTGCTGATATTTTCGGGGTTGAGCAAAACCGTTGTAGATTGCTGTTGCCCTACCCCTGGTTACCGGCCTGCAACAATCTACTTTTCACTTCAATATTCGAAACGCTGAATGTAGAAATCGAAGGAGAAAACTATTCGTGAAAATTAACATTCTCAAGATTGTTTGTGGGCACCTTCCAACTAAACATGACAAAACGACGAAAATTTAGGCAACATTCTGTTGCAACCTGACTGCAGGAAATGTTTTGCTAAATAAACAAAATGGAAACACTAGCATCAACACGGGGATTTGACCGCTAACAATCGGGGTAGTTTTTGATGGCTTCTTTGTTGCAAACAGATTAGCAACACCCGATATATAGTTTCTAGATAACATTTGCAACCAAATTTTTAAAAGACTGCGACATACGCAACGAAGCCCGTCTCGCGCAGGCGTTCTTATCTGTGTATCATCCTTATCAACGTTCAAAGCTCTGTTGGGTTTTGAAAATTTGACTCGCTTAGCAATCTCATGACATAGAGCTCACGGCTAACTCCCTGGCAAGCATACAGTCAAACTTTCTGCAGCCAGATTCGGTCTTTGGAATGACTGTTTTTCGGACTTATACCTGTAACGCACTAGAAGACCTACAGTACAGCGAGGAACAGCCAAAGCATTTTTTGCTTACGCTAAGGGCTTCGATTCTTATAGTGCAGGGATGCACAACCTGCGGCTTTCGGTAAAAATTTATGCGGCCGTGCACATGTAATTCAAAATATAAGTTATGGCGGCCGTGCAAAAAAAAACTTTGTCTACTATACGAGGATACTTAGTAAAAATACGACCAAACAGACGTGTGGAAGCTGGCAAGAATCATTGTGTGGAGGCAGAGCAGAAGCAATGCAAAAGAATAAAAGCTTACTCACTGATGGCCATTATTCACAAAAATATAAACGCAGTGCAAGTGGCAATAGCGAAAACGTTGTGCACCCCTGTCATAGTGCATTCTACGTTTCCACGATAGTTCTCAATGAAAATATGCTTCACCCGCTGGAGCGTGGTAAGAATTTTATCCACAAGCCGGGAAACCCCCATTTCGAAAGTTTGTTACCTATGCCGTAATTCCTAAACATAGCCTGTGGAAAAAGAATTTGAACAATCTAACACAAATTGCTGTGTATCAAATGCTTCTTTAACTTTATCCATCGTGGACCTTAAATTGATGAGTCCCTGTCTGTGAATCTACCGTTTTTGCCCCACAGTCCATCTTTTTAATAAAATATCCGATGGACCACTTTGCTATGCCGACACATCATGAACAACTAGTCGAAGCTGTATTTCACAGATCGTCTTGCATATGTCATTGTGCAGTAAAAGTTACAATTTTCCCGAATATTTGTCAAGGATTTGCAGACCACTAGAAATTCCAGGTGGACCACCGATGGTCAACATTGAGAATCACTGATCTAACGTAGCAACTCTAAGAACATGCTGATACATGCATGCTCAGCTGTTCGGTTTTACGAAATGTTTATTTAAAACCCGGTGGACTAACTTTAAAACCTTTTCTAAAACCCAGTGGACTAACTTTAAAACCTTTTCTAAAACCCAGTGGACTAACTTTAAAAGGAGAAATGTGCAAAGAGGTTGCTAACCCCAGGTCAACTTCTCAAAGGTTCAGTAAATATTTCAAGGTCAAAGGTAGAATCACTTTTCTGTGAAAATTAGTTATTTCATTGCGCGTCAAATCGTCTGACAACAGCAACTCTTCAAGGGTTTGCCTGTTTTGCCGTAATTACCAGTTTTGCGTGATTTTTCTGTGATATGCTAGCTGGTACATAGACAAACACGGTAAAGACGGTAAACGTTGGTGAAGTTCAGAAAATAGTACTGTACCAACTACTAAAGCATCGGTGGATTTTAAACAATTCCTGAAGCACCCCAGGCATAGCGTAGATGTTGCTTCGTAGGAAATTAAAACTTCACTTGCATACACTATATATGGTATGAAAACGTTTCAGCAGCCCTTCCTACCACAACTTCAGGCGTTCGCTTCGGAAGTGGTCATGCCACTAAACCGAGTTTTTGCGCAAGGCACCAAACCATGGAGACACTTTGTGAAGTCGATAACACTGCTTATCTGCTGTTTCGAATTATTGGTGTGTAAAAACCAACTTCTTCAATCAGAGCTTGACCGAATCTCTTAAGCCAAAAAGAAAAATAATTGTTATCCCCTTATTTGCGTGAAGTATCCCACCTTTATTCAAATTGATGTCTGAATCAATGTGCTCCTAGTTTTGTATTACACCGGGAGGAAATGAAAAGTTCAAAAGGCAAAGAGAGGGATGTAATAAAAAATGTTGGGACCCACTTTCACAAACGAAGTTCGCACTGAAGCGAAGTCAGATGAACTATTTAACCACAGCACGGCGTTGTTTAAATTTTGTAACGTTTGTTTCAAGCCATCGCAAGAAACAAGTTACCTGTAGATAAGATTCAAAGTGTGAATTGGCAACCAACACACGGCGAAACAAAGAACGATGATGCAGAGGAGAGTGGCAGCCTTCACTTCTCGACGATGCGATATCTGACGTTTCTGATAAACAAACGGATGCAAAGCATTTAATAAAACACCAGGCTCAAGTCAGCTCTGGCACATGGTATGTAGACACCAACGGTAGGTTTTATTCAGAGAGCACACTCAGAGAAACGTTACAAACCCATCGCCTAAACTCAAATGATGCCATGTGCAATGGGTCGCTTCTTGAGGCTGAAAACTTAGTTCCAGTCAAACATTTTAATCACTTTCATGTAGCAGAATGGCGAGTTTCCAACGATGTAGTGGTTGCATGCACTTGCTAGCTACAAAAAAGCAACCGATGCTCTGAAGAAATATTGAGTCTATTTTGCTTGATAGGGGCGCCGGTAAAAGGCAGCGCGGCATCACGTATACAGTAGTTATTCACTGAACGTTTCAACAGGAGTTGTTTTTGTTTCGAACGTTTAGGTCTTCACACGAAACACGCTTTCCGTGAAAAGTCATAACTCGATTCACTGACTTACCGCCTGCAAAAGCAGCAGATCAGCATTTGAATGAATGGATAATTTGCCTCTTGATGCCGCCGACGAACACCTGAAACAATATCGATCGTGAGGGTATTTTTACCAGCAAGCTATCACACCGCAAAGCATAGGCACTGCATTGTAGCAAAAGTAACACTTAGTGATGACCTATCCCAAACACATGTTTGTTGCTTTTGCTGGGAGAAGTAGTTGATCGCGCTTCCGAGAGGCTGATTTCCTGAATCGCAGCAGCAGCCCACTACGATGAATCATTCTCTGACAAACATTCCACAGCGCTTCAAACGAGAACGTTGGCACACCTTTCAGAANAACGCATCGAAAGATGCCCCGACAAGCTGCTCAAACGAACAAATAGGGTTGTTTGATTTTCATGAAAGGCATGGGGGGAGTCCTCCAGAAGCCATGGAAAAGAATGCATCGGAGACTGTTTTTTTGGTCATTTTTCGGTCATAGACCGAGATGTTTTTGAAATGACCGAAAAAATTTAGTCAATTCGGTTAGAATGTCTGAAAATATAGGCTAATGAAGACTGTTACGGCGAGTTTTAATACAACTGTGAGACAATTGACCGAANTGTCTCAACAAAAAGTGACCGAGATGTATCAGCGAAAAAAAAACAGATGGGAGGTGACGCCAGTGACGTATCAGCCCAATTCTGGGCCCCCCCAAAATGCTTACAGGGGCCCCCTAATGGTGATTTGTAAAAGAAAGTTATGTTATGCTACATCTTGAGGTGAATGGCCTTCAAAACAAAATATCCCAATTGCAGAAACAACTTTGGCAGAACCAGGTCCGCAGCCAGGTTTTAATGTTTGGGGGGCAAAATGCATTTTCAGGGGGGAACGATTCTTGTTTTTATCATATGTTTAAAAAAAATTTTTCTGAGCACGACAAAATTTGTGGGGACACAATAAAGCTTTAGGGGTAACTACCTCCGAATGACCCACCGTGTCTCCGGGGGGAATGGGTAGAGCCGTCGCCAGAAAGTCTTTCATTGGAGGCCTTCATGTTTTTGCAGGGGGACTAGACATTCTGAAAATTTATTTTTAATTCACAGCATGAAAAGCGTTTGCAGGCTGTGCGAATTAATTATAAATATTTTCCCGCAAATACCCATAACAGGCTCGTAGTTTCCAACAAATTTTTTGAACGAGCCTAACAAAAGGAATTGGGTCGTAAATTATTGATATTCAATTGACGACGATTATTTAGAGATGTCGTAATGAAACGCAAATGCAAAAATAATTTGCAGGAAATCAGAATCAATCCTATCGTTCAGTTATGAAAACATTAGGCTATTACTGAAGGAGCAAACATGAGGCCGGTCAAAGCGTGTGCCGCGATGAAGGTTTTCTTTCATTAGCGCAAATTGATAAACTTTACCATGACCTTAAGTGAAATATATATGCTTATAAAGCGTGCGCATTGGGCTTTTTACTGGCCGAAACACGCATGCATAAACCTTGCTGATGTCTGGACGGTTAATCTTCTGGTGCATGGCACATGTTTAGATTACTCACATTTTGTATCTCAAATCGCCAATAAATGTTAACAAATAGAGGCTAAGGCCTACGTGGACGCAACGATTAACGTCGATAATCCACTAACTGCACTACTCTGTTTTGGGACAACCCCCAAAATAGACTCATCTAACTACACAATTAACTCCGTCTGGCTTTCTGAACAGCAGGCTGCGCAAATGTGGAACTTTAGTCGTAAGCACCAAAGGTATCTTGCTGCTACGCAGTACAAAATAAGAGGAGACCACCTGGGCTAGTCATAGTAGCCCACATTTTTTACAGCAATCACTACACAAAACACGTTGATCAAGTGGAAGTCTGACTTCTGGACGTATACAACTAGGCATGTAGGCAGGGCCGGATAAATGAACGCGAGGTCCATCAGGGGGAAGTCGTGACCGCGAGGCCCCCGAAACGCTTAGCGCAAGTGGCTCATGTCCGATCCTTTGCCTGTAGAGCATGACTCTCACAAATTCAACTCCAAAAATCCCTAGAACAGTACCCAAAAATCCCTAAATCTGTGATGGTGCAGCATGAAATCGGAGTGCCAATGATAAATGTTAAAAATAGAACCAAATATGATTTGCAAAAGAAACTGAAATAGTTCATTTCACACATTTTCATACTTTTATGAAAATCCCTAAAAATCTCTAAAAATGGTCAAAAGTTCCAACCTAGGGACAAAATCCCTAAAAGTGAGAGCACTGCCGCAGAGGCAGATCGCGAAACTTGCTAGCGGATTGTTGTACTCTTGGTCTTTATGGCGTAGCAATAACACGGCAATAAATCTTCAAATGTTTTCTTCAAGTTACGGTAGCAGGGGTTTTGCCGCATGTGACCAGGGCTCCCATTGAGGGCTTTTTCCGCCCAGATCTGTTTTTTAGTCGACTTGTGTGTATAGGTTTAATGATGAAAAATCGCGTTAAACCTGTGTTTTTTGAAGTGATAAACTCATCAGCAACTTTAATGTGTTCAATAATATAAAGATAACTTTACATTACAGTGTTTACATGCGCACGTCAGGTGAGGAAGTACGCATATCGGATGACGCAGAACGTGTTCAATCGGTCTCATATTCTCATATAAGATCATTGTCAGGATTATATAGCACAGTGGTGTTTAGGGAAGGCAAGCGAGGCACTTGCCTCGGGCCCCTATTTGCAGCTGTAATGTGTAAAGTGCCTTGCTTTCAAAGGGGCCCAACAGCGACTGTAACGTATAAGTAGGCTACTGCGCTTTCAAAGCGGCCTAAAGTAACTGTAATGCATAAGCCCGTTTCTTTCAAAGGGCCCCTTAACTTCACTGATTTCTAGTGCTTCATGTTTCAATTTGGGGATCAAANCTTTCTCTGNGGTGCTAAGTGGCGACGGAACTGAATTTTGGGCCCCCTGTGACAGCGTGCCCCCCCCAATTGGGGGTTATGGAGTGCGGCTGATACGGCTCTGGGTGACGCGCAGCATGAACCGGTTGCGAGTTTGAAATTCCTTCCTGCTGCTCTGGAGCACAAGAGTTGTGAAGCATATTGGAGTTGAGTAAATCATTCGTTCCTAGCATGATACGACCACCAATTACAGCGGGCGACGTGAATTTATACTTCTGTTTCTCCCATCACTGAACGTGTCGTCAATAACGCGAGACCGCTGACCTTTCACGTCGCAATCATGTATTGTACAAACCTAAAAGTAATCGTTGTCCAAATGAAACCGTGACGAAATCATAACTACAAGCTAAAACAGGGATTTTCTGTCTGGGGTTTGCGAGTAAGAGTTTTTTGCTTCGTGATAGTACTGGAGAAACGACATTGTGGTACCGAATAAGACAAACGTTTTCACCGCCAAGTTCCAGGATAATTTCAGTTCGGTGAATCCTAATCGGAACTCAGAATGAAAACGTACCGTCTTGAACGCCAGGTCAACTTTATTGCTTTTTGTTTAACTAAAAAATCTGTGGAGGTTCACGAGAAAACATTAATGGAGGTTACTCAGGGGTCAGTAAAAAAATTTAACCACTGTGCTGAAGTAACGGTTCACCACCTCTCAAATCCAACACTCACAGATAAAAATAAAATAAATTCTACTCAGCGCGATACCAAAAGCGAAAGTGCATTACCACGTGCCAACCAGCAGACAAGGGTGCAACAAATGTGTCAACCTAAAAACGTGTCTTTAATCTTTGCGTAAGAACGCATGGCTACACGTGAAGGAACTGCAAAACCTATCACAATGTCGACGGATAGCGACTGTTCGACGTGCTTACCTGTCAAAACACTAGGTTCTCTGCTTTCTTTACACGATATTGCTTGTACTGTAATTTAACCACTTTTTTAACAGCTTCTTGGTAACGGCTACTGTTGCAGCGTTTGATACTGCCGCTTATAAATGTCAGGATGTGGCGAAAATAACAATCTGCTCTCTTCCGAAAATCAGGAACCCGGGTGAAGAAAGTTTTTGCGATTAACGACACCTTTGCCGCAGCGTACATTCCTACCAGAATCAGACTCACGAAATCTGCAGCACGGTATGGTTTTGTGAAGGACATCAGAAGGCGAACCGAAATTGCGGTTTACTCAGTCAGCCAACCGAGAGGACAGTTGATGAACACAAGTAAGAAAGTTCAACGAACTCATGTTTCCTCCCTGAACGACTACAATAACCAACAGAAAATTGTGCCTCGCGACTGGTGTCACCGGCAAATGACGGCCTCGATCCCAGGCATTTTCGGTAGGCCTCATGAACAGAAAATACAGGTCGAGGTGGCATTTGTCTACTTCCTTCTGTCAATGGCGCATTATGCGAAAAAGATGGCTGCTGATGGTGCCCAACCTTTTCAGGGTCATGGACCATTTGACGATTTGGCTGAAAGCTGTGGACCTCATTTAATAAATCCAGTTAATACTGTTACGTACAAGTGGTCTTTGCTAGAAAAGGCTATCTTTCGCTTTCGCACCAAAAATCATGAATGTTTCGTGGAACTTATCACGAAACAGATTGACATTGTTGCGTAACAATCCAAATGTCTAATTAATGGAATTGCGTGAAAAAAGCATTGTTAAAGGCGGGATAATAGCAACTTGGATACCTTTGATCAAGTGAATAAACATGGGGTGGTTCACATGAGCTAGATCTTGTGTTGCCCTGTAGCCTGGATCCTGGAATTCTGCTCGATTCGTTGTCTTTTCCCAAGTACACCAGCACCACGGCGGGTAGTTGCGTATTTCGCTAAATTGCTGTCATTTCATCTTATACATACAAAGGTCATGGACCCCTAAAAAACTGTCTATGGGACCCCTGTGGGTCCATGGAGCCCCGGTTGGGAAATACTGCATTACATGCAAGTACTTCAGAGTCTGCACTCTCGTGTCCAGGAGTCACCTGCATGGTGCCTGCGAGCCTGTCCTGAAAATAGCATTAACATGATCAGTGTCTTCATATAGATAGAGGAACATCATTAATTTTATTAATGATAACACAATTAAAGACAGATTGAGAAATTTTTTACTTTCGTGAGTAGGCATCAAACTGGTAGCCCTTCGCATTAATCGGTACTCAAAAGTAGCTCTCAGTTTCAAAAAGGTTGGCTACTTCTGATCTACATTATACTGCCAACGGAAAAAACGTAGACATTTGCTGACGAACAGTTATTTCCGCCGGTGGTTCGAATTTTCAGCATTGTTTCAATCTATATCATACTCACACAGAAGTGACGCCATCATGCACCAGTGCCTTCTCATCCTTCTTACTCCCACACATCGCTGATGCGTTTCCAGCTATTTGTTGTTGATCAGCTGCAGCAGCATCTGTAGCACATTTCAAAAATATCTATGAAACAAACTCGAAGTGAATTACTCAAACACAATGATCGAACCGCACCAGATAACAATGTCAACTGCTCTTAGGAGCTGTCAATGTCAACTGCTCTCAGAAGCAGTGTTCGTCATAATCCACAAGAAACGTTACCAGAGACCAGAAAAAATAACATAAAATGTCTTCATCAAACACGCTATGGTCATATATCGTTGTTTTTCGTATTTTGATACGACGCCAACAACAATTTTAAAAGGAGCATGACATCAGGCATTTGACAGCGAGAGTAAAGCATTTGTTCTGACAGCATTGCATTGCCATGGTTTCTTACACAAGTAGTTGCTTTCAAATCTTCCCGGAAACGCCATTTTATTTCTGAAAGTCATAAAAAATGTCCATACGATCAAAAAGGACACGTATGGGAGATTTCCTGCTTTCGGTATTTTTCACACCGCTGGAGACCAGTCACTCCCCACCGTTCACCAACCACACTCTTATGATATCTCTACAAGACCATGCTTGATTGACGCACTTTCTTTACGTGTTAGGCGACGAAATATATCAGTGACGACAAATTTCGAAAACAATTCAACGAAAGGATCAGAAAGCACCGGTTGTGAGTTCATGTTGTGTTTTTCAAACCTCTGAAGTGCAATGAAGTTTATTGCAAAGAGTCGCTAACTGATAGATTTGTTTGTACTTCAGGAATCAAGAAGTGGGTTAACGTAACGGTTCTAGCTGAGCCGTGTTCGAAGAAAAGAATGCCTGAAATTGCTAGTTCAGAATTTTTTTTTTTTCGTGGAAAATAGCGTGAACACGTACAAAAACCCACAACACGTTTTCGCAGAATCAACACACAGTTCCTGCTCACTACCTTTTCTGTCACAACACAAAACAGTCACTGGCACCCAACCTCGATCATGAATTTGTGCTAGAATAACATTTTTGCCTTACTCCAGATTTTCATAAACGTTTGCGGGAAAGAGATCGTTTCTCTCCCTCGCCCCTCAACTTTTCATGTTTGTCAAAAATACAAAAAGATGGTTTAGCGTAAAAAACACACTTTTCGTAGAAAAGAACACAGACAAATGCGTTCAATGACACATCAATAAGCTTCCTACCTAAACCGTAAAATATCGGTGCATTATGATGCATTCTGGTGATGTTGCTTGTTTTTTGTGACCATGACAATGAATTCATCAGTGACAAACTGCTTCTTCAACTAAAGGTAGTTTTGTGCTGAAAGCAAGTTAAGAAAACCTAAAAATATTCATCAAATACCAAAATACCTGAACCCAAATACTGTTCTAATAATTTAGTTCACACAATAGAAATTAATGGACCGCTGGGTTATTTTACCCAATACGCGATTGCTTTTTTTGATTTTTTTCGCTGATGCGACCCTTTCAACCGAGTGAAATAAACTTGGCAGGTGGCTGACAAAAACATATTTTCCTGAAACTCGGTCAGGTTTCTCCTTTCATACGAAACCGAGATGCTGAAGGCATCTGCGCGTTCAACGACACGCTCAGGACAGTCACATTTCATAAATGTCCGAAACTTCAATTTCTGTTGCGAAGTTTCTGTAGTTGTGTAAAAAACAGATTTGCGCAATGGTCTTTCTACAGACTTATAGCTTTTGATACATTAGTTGAAGATTACGTCTGGAAAAAGAGCGGGAAAGCGAAGACTCAAGTCTAATTCAATCAATGATTGAGTGGGATAGGGAAAGAGTGGTATATTGTTATAAAAAGCAAACCAAATTTTGTAGTGGAATCCCACACCAACACAAACAATGCTAGGATTCTCAAACGAGCTCTAAAATGATGATGTTAAGAATAAGTTACATTTGTTGTTGGCAGGTTGGTCCCAATACGTACCACGAGATAACTTTTTGGTCATGATAACATCGTTACAAATTTATTTTCCGCTTATTCTTTTTTTTATTTTCACTATTCTACCATGACGTAACTTGACAGTAGTAATTCGTCAAACCAATGTTGATTTTTTGTGATCTTATTAAAAATCCAAGTTTCTCGTCGTGACCGACCAGCGTTGGGGTAAACATACGACCAAAGCTCAGCACCCAAGCACTGCAATGGAGCGATTCAGATTGCATTTTGTTTAAATCCTTGCTGGCATATTTGCATAAATCACCAGTTAATATTGTACAAGTACTGTGCTAATTTTGGGGCATGCATTGGCAACCTCAGCATCCACCGTGCAGGCCCTATTTGACCAATTGTACAAACGCAAATAATCTTTTCCACAGTGATACGGTACATCCTTCACATGTGCACCTTTCAAACCGTTTGATGAGAGTTCACGTTCGAATTGCTTCTCCGCCGTAACTTGGTGAAGCGAAGCAGGGGAGGAACTTGATGGCGAGTCGACTGCAACAACAAAAGCGATGTTTACCTTTGAAGAAAACCCCAACACATTTATCAAGCAGCCAGCGTCCACATGTCTTCAAGCACTTACGCAGCGTCTAATTGTCAGTAAACAAAGCAGCGTGACAGTGCATCCTGTGGTCCTATGCTTAGACTAGGGGTCTCGAACACGCATGGCCCGCGAGGGCATTTTGTGCCCCGCGACGCTTTTTGAGAATTTTCAATTCAGATTTAAGTTGTTAGTTCATTCACCAGTGTTTGAAAGTGCTCGGCTAGTTAGCGAGTCAATAAGTTCCTTTTAATCCAACGTAGAGAAGCCAAGAGATGATTTGCCTACAACTCACGATGCAGGAAATACGATGCAAAAATTGTTTCTAGCCCTGGAATACTTTGGTTCAATTTTTGTCACACTAAGCATTTCGTTGGGTGTGATGAAACCGGTTTTCAAAAATAAAAAAATATATACTTTCCTTCAACTAAAGTTTATCACAAACACTACACTGAAAATATAACTCTCATTGAGCAGTTTGAGCACTAACAAAGTTACTTTGTACTCTAACATCATACGATTTTTGATGAAAAGGGGGATAGTGAAGATTTCATATATGTCTGAACTGAATTACTCATAACAAAAAAAATGTTGGGCCTGAAGAACTTCTTATGTTGTATGCTGCTAACACGAGCGTAGAAGCATGCGCTGAGTGAGGTTTAGCTCTTTACAACCACCTGGCGCTTAGCCCCCCTCTAACCATAACGTAGGTTCAGCGTGCGTTTGCCACCTCACACTAACCATAACGTCGGGTCTGCTGAACCCAAACTCACTTTGCAAAACCCCTTTGCAAAATCGAAAAGAGCGAGGATGACCGCAAGCGCACCTTCTAACATAATGAAGCTACTGAAGCGTGGAAAGCGCTTCGACGCGTGCTTACGTAGTTATCACGTGGTCGCCGCATTTGACTAGGGTTGGATAAACCCACGAAAGTATTCCAGGGCTAGTAAGGTTCAGATACCGCCATTGTTGTGTCAGCGTCATAATGCGGCCCTTGGGTTACTTTATAAGTCCAAACTTGACCCTCGGAGCATTTTGAGTTTGATACCACTGGCCTAGACGCATGTCGTCTTAATTGATCTTTTCGAACTGGAGCAGCGGGAAGGCAAAATATAGCTTTGCTTGACTGCCGATCATCTTCGCAATAAATGTCAGGCCACTTCTGCATCAGTAGGTTCCGACAGTGAAAGAAAAGTGTCGTTGAAAGTTGTCTCCACTGGAGATCATTCGAAGATTCCGCATCGCCTGTCTAACCCTACGTTACACAACTGATCTCACAATATTTGTTTCCTTTCTGCAAAATTTAACAAATCTCTCAAGAGAGAAAAATCGCGTTTGGTGTGCTTCAGCGAAGAGTGTAACTTGGAGTCCAGAGAAAAAAACGCAGAAGCGGTTCTAACTGTTGCGACAAGCATCTTACTTGATGCGTGAACAGTTTCCTGCTGGAGCGGAGCAGCTGGTTTTGAAGACACGTTTGTTTCAGCATCACCGTGAGATGGAGTGTGGACCGCATTGTGGTTATTCGCATGCGGAACTGGATGCTCGCACGAAGGCTGCTGCGACAACAAGCTTATTAGTCTCCTTTGCACTTTCCTGCATTCTCGATCATGTCAACTAACAAAATGCAGAATGCACATTGCCAGAATGATCGTCAGAGTTGACAGCCGTTGTAACTGCGCCGAAACGTGAGTGCCATCACCGAAATTACTGTTAACTTCCGTAGCATCTACAGACACGTTCGGAAGAACAACGCTTTGGACGTACCGAAATGCCGGCTATGCCGCTATCCTTGACAGTTTACTGCCAGTGGTAAGCTTCAACGTTTCTCTCGCCTTGTAACCAAACCACCGAGTTTTGTTAGGATTAAAAGCAAAACTTGGGCATTCGTGTAGCGAGGAACAATTTTCGTCGATGCAGTAAAAAGTTTTCGTGGGTCGCGCAGGCTCGAACCTCGGAATAGCAATAAATGGTTTCTAAGCTCAGTGTTTTTTAAATTCCGGCGAAGCAGAATGCGAATCCCAAACCCTCATAATTTCAAATACGCGTTTATTACCTTTGTTCCACAGCACATACTTAAAGTACGCGCACGTGATAAGCAAAGAAAACATGAAGTTCAGAAGTTTTCCCTCGCACAAAAAATTAATTGTTTGACAATAAAATTAGTGAAATTATGGGCGATCACACATTATTTTGCCTAAACAAAAGCCGCACTGAAAGTCTATTCAGCAACATGCAACAGTTTTTACCGCAGTAAAGCAAAAGGATGCGTTTCAAGTCCAAAAACATGGAGCGTTAGTTCACAAAACGCGAGGTCCAACGGAGTTCGGGATCTGACGTTAACCTCACTTGACCACACCAGAAGGGGAAATATGACTTAGGGCACACAACGTTATTTTAACGAATCATTGCTGTTGCTGTGTGTATCAAGTAGTCACTTCCAAATTGTGAGAAAATAGTGAATGAACCTTCATCACATACCCGTACTCTCAGACTGGACGATGTAATATCATCCGAAATAACCGCACGTCTTGCAATTTCCACTTGAACTCTGCTTCTGCAAGTAACGCAAAGAAGTTGGTTTGATTACGAAGCACGTAACAAAGCTACTGCAGATCGTAGTTGACCTTGGTCTTAGGCGTTTATCTTTACTGGCCATATGCAAAGCATACCCGATTCGGCAACCAGGTNCCTGNACTTTTGCCCTTGTCACACGCTGCCAATGGCACGACTGCAACGCTTGCTGTTGATAAGCAATTACCTAAATCTCTCATCCCACACAGAGATTACTAAACCTGGCTTTGTGCGCTACCACTCCCGTGCCAAGCCCGTAGTTGACGAGTGTGCTTTGACAACCCAATTCTATGCTGGATTAAAGTTTTGCTGGCCCTGACGAACATTTTTGAAGTGGCCCGAAATACGGGTATTTGGTTTCATGGAGCACAGCTGCTTCCTACGAATCTTTTTGCGGTTTTCATTCTGAGCGTAATCCAACTAAAATTTTAAAGTTTAGGAGTTGATTTTTGCGTTGCAGTCGGATGTTTCAACTTTTCATGACATGTTTCAATAAATATTTTTCAATAACAATTTTCTTTACCTCTTTTTTGTAAGACGTTTTAACTAGCACGTGTGCATAAAATAGATATATATAAACGCGCGACTTTATTTTTTTTTAAAGTGAATCAGAAATAAAACTAGCCCTGTTATGTGTTTTTGGAACGATGAGTGAACGCCTGCTTAGTTTGATTCTCACGACAGCAACTGCAGATGGGTCCATGCCAAGTGAAACAAATCTCAGTGGAAAATAAATCAACCAATAAAATAGAAACTTAAGAACTAAACATTTTCTTGCGCATAATTTGAAATAGCCAATCTTTCATCATCGATGGTAAATCGTTTAATATAAGTGTTTCTCCCCAGTGACTAACGACCTAGTGCCACCGATTTATAAAATCGGCACAAAGTTTTGCTTAAACACTTGGTTCTGATTTGCTGAACCGCTTCAAGCCATTGTATAATGTCAAACGTTCTACCATCTTAAGATCAAACCACCGATTCCACTTTCGACTTTTACCGAAAATGCCAGAACCGTAACCAATGGGCAAACTGGCAATTGTCCCTCAAAAATTTAAAGATGTTTAGTTGNTAGGTACAACAACAAATTACAATCATTTCCCCCCTCCTACGAAAATATCAGCTGGTTGCTGCCCTGGAAAACGCTACTTTCTTCAGTAGCGTTTCTCAGCAAGTGATAAAAGAATGCATCTCGCGCAAGGAAAGCGCAACGAAAAGATCAAACCGCCATGCCACAGTCACATCACACACATCCACACAGTCATAGTAAGCATTGTGACGAACGGCTAGTACGCACTGCAACGTAAGACAGCAATCAGCAACATCGGCTCCGTCGGAACGAGTTTTCAGCCATCGAGGCGAATCACACAGCGCCGCGAAACGCGCTAACCTTGGCGTACGAATCTTTGCCATTCTCGTAACTATGCGAATTCCTATTTGGTACGAAGTGCACATGCATTGAACTTGGTTTGATTAAATGTAGTTCTAGTTCGGAGCTTAGTTCAACTTCTACTTTTTGCGAAATTGGTAATTCTATTTCTAATTTAGTTTCGAAAAACTGAGTAGCTCTAATTTTCATCGAGATCTAATTTGGAAGAGATTCTACATGTCGAAGTCTGAACCTGATACTGCAACGATTTGCAACCACTTAAACTCTAGCTTCTCTCAGAAGAGTACAGTATTGCAATGTGCACGCGAAATGAAGGGCACGTAGCCATAGACAAACGCCAACTATACTCTCATTACAGTATAAAACATCGTAAAGTCATGAAAACGTATTACGAACATCAAACGCATTATTTTTCACAGGGCCGAAGGCATACGCCTTGTTTGCCTAATGTTTAACCGACATTTCCCCAGTCGTGAATATTTTCTTTCCTTCATGCTAAAACTGCAGCTAAAAAAACACAGCACCTAAGATTTGAAGGCAAAGGCCACTTTTCGTTTCAACTAAAATGGCGGTAAAAGTTCAACAGACAGCCTTCGAGTTCATGTAGGCGACTGCAAGTACAAAAATTACGGAGTAAAAGAAGTAAAACCAAAACTCAGATCACTCAATACAATTTTAAAGAAATTTCTTGAAGGAATGAGAATTCGTTTACGCAAGCCATCTCCCGATTTCAATAGAACCTTTACAGCAGCACTTGGTATCTCTACAAACGCTGACCCTGAGCACTTTTCCCCCTTTTGGCCACCTACCCACCCCCTTAAGCCGCCGTGTAAAGGATCGCATAGTGCAGGCAGCGGTTCTGGGGGTACGCGCACCCCTTGGGATACGCAAAGGTGCTCCACGGGGACATAATTTTTGAGTACATTCACAACTAAAATGCTTATAGGTACATTTCTATTCTTGTGCTCATGGCTACACTCAAGGGGTAGTTGATAGACAAAATGTTGCCCAAAGGGTACACCACTAAAGAAAGGTTGAGAACCACCGGACTACAGTGGACGCATTATCGACTAATATCAGTTGTGGCAGATTTCTGACCATCGCGATCCCCTCCTACCCAAAGCACAAACCTGTAGTGGTCACTCATGCGTGACAAGGCGTCTCCGCTCTCGCTGGTCCTCAGCTTGGACGTCGAGGGCGCATGGGAGGAATGAAGTGCAATTCCCGCTCGGGAGACATTGACGAAGATGACGTAATACGCCAGCGCCGATACGAGCAGTGGCGGAAGGACGCAGGCAGCGAAATTGAACAGCATGTAATCGAAGTCCATGACCTGCGTCACGACAAATTGTTTGCGGCAAAAAACAATTTGCGATCGCAGCGCCTCGACCGCGATATCGATCACCGCCGATAGATGAGTAGCCGGGAGCCGTGGAATGAACCGGTAACAGCTGAAGGGTAAAACCGACCAACGTCCTTTGAACCCAGCGGCAGAGATCGGGTCGAGATCATGGGAAAATAGATCTCACGCTACGTCATAAGTGTTCGGAATAACTTTGTTTCTATTCCGAAAATTGCTTTTCGGAACCGAAGTAGTAGACCAGGTTTTAAATCCGGTATTGTCCCCGATACGGAGGTGACCGGATTAACCTAATCACCTTCCAATTAATTTCAGTCCTTTTTCTATGATACTGCACATGGTGATCGATGTGCGGAACGCGTTATAAGTAACTTTTCCGGGTTCTTCCATCTTGCGGGTCTTCAACCCCGCGGCTTCCTACTGTCAACGAAGTGTGGCGTTTTGATGCTTTCTGAACCAAAAAACTACCCCTATAAGGAAATTCCACATCTTCACCAGCTGCCGATACTAAAACAACAAACTTTTATAGTCAAGCGTTCCCAAATATGTGTGTCTTTCACCGCTTTCAATTTATACAGACAGGAATATCTAAGGTTGCAGTTAAAACGACCCGAAATCTGCGATAAACTTAGCAGCAGACACAGGCGTAGCAGAAGGGCCCAGGGGGCCATGCCCCTCAAAATTTTTTAACATATCTAGTTATTTTGTTGCTTTGAGAAGCATTGTCCCAAACAAAATACTGTTGCTCGCTTAAAGTCAAACATTTTGGCTTTGGCTGGCTAAGCCACTGGCAGCAGGGTCTTACAAAAGTGTAACTATTTCCACACAGTTAGCACAAACCTGCATGAAGATACAGGTTTCCTTAGGGGTGTTTGAGGTCCTCGCAATCCAAGTCACAGGTGTGGGTCTCGTCGAGTTTTGAAGCCATCTATCAATGTCTGAAACACAACTTTCCGTTTGCTTATGGTCGAACGGTGATGGAACAGCGCGTGTCGGTTTCGCTTGTTTTGCGTTTTTGCATCAAGTTTCAACCTTCATGATTGGCGCCGGAACATGAAAACGTTTGTTACCAGATTTTTGGAAATCATAAAACGCTGACGTCTTCTTAAAAGGATATCTTTAGATTTCGTACCTAGACTGCGACTTCATCACACCAAAATATTAAGCAAAGTCCATTGTGCGGAAAGATTCAAAAACGCTTTTGAACTACCACTTCGTTTTAAAGCCCGAGTGCGCGGACTCGTTCGAGTGCGGGCTCAGTCGAGTACACGAAAACGTTTCAGCGAGTCCGCGAACTCCTTTCAAAAAACAGCAGCTGAACATATATTAATGAAACGACACAACATTAATTCTGGGATCACCGAATAATGGAACCGTTCACTGAATGTAAATAACTTCAGACCGTGAAGACCACTTCAACATCCGGTTTACTTGTTTCGTTCAATCCAGTAATCCCCATCGTGGGGTACACGCCCCACAGGGCAATTTGACGTTTAACGGTGATAATTTGATGAGTTTTCAAAACGGATAAAGGCTTCCTCCACTTAGATGGGAGTTCGGTTTTTGAATTAAATTTTGTCTCTCATGTGGACATCATGACTCTGGAAATGATAGGTTGGGAATGGTCCAAAAAAGTTGGAAAACACTGGTTTTAACTGCAAACAGATAACAAAGAGTTGCCAACTTTTTCCTAACGCATTGTTCTCCCACATCCAATTTGGAATCCTGCCAGTTTGGCCCTACAGTACACTGAAAATTTTAAAGTACTACCTGGTGGTCCAAACAATTTCACTGTAAGGACTTTAACTTGTTACACCTGATCCTACAACTCTGTCATGCAGCTTCAACCACACAGCGGTTTAACTTTTGATTCATTCTTTCCGGCTCACCAAAATCGGACGAATCATTTTCGTTACTTTTCCCAACGATGTTCCATCCCATCAGAGGCAGCATTCCGATGACAATGGAAAGTATCCACGTCAGCACAATGATCGCCACGCAGCGTCGGGGGGTCAGTTTGTTGTGGTGCATCCGGGGCTTGCGAATAGCGATGTATCTGCAGGACGGCAACGCACCTGATATTGCCGCTGTTCGCCACTTGTCGCTGTTTACCACTTGCCGCTGTTTACCACTTGCCGCTTACTCTTCGTTTAAAGTAAGCACAAAAAATAACACAGATACAAGACGTGAACAAACTGGGGAACACTACCGTTCCTTGAAATTGCAATTTATACATGGAGCTCCACATTGCAATGCTGCCAAGCTGGGTTGAATTGCGTAGACGCAAGGGTGTTTTGAATTCAGGAAATCATATCAGGAAACAAAATCATACAGTATACCCAAACAAACGGATGGGTGAACTTGGTCAGAAATTTTCGAAGTCAGCTGCCAAAATGGGTAAAGAAGCTTTCGTATGACGGTGCTTGCCGCTTGCCAGTACAACGGAAGTGATGCAACCGCAAAACGACAGAAGCAGCAGTAATTGGAGAAACGTTCGCTACCACTATCAGAGTTCGCAAAGCGATGTCCGAACAATCCAGAACCCAACGTACACCGTAAGCACACGCAACTATATCTTTAGCAAACCGGAGACACGTTCTACATATGTTTAGAAATAATTATAAAAAACTTTTCGATGTTCTTTCGATGTAACAATCAATTCCTGAAAACGGTATCTTCAAAATGTGCGCTTTGGTGAAAGCAAAGGGTCAAATTTCATAAGAGCTGCCTCGATAACAATAATTATTTAAGCGCCTCGATTGATCGTTTTAGAGGACTTTACATACGAGAATCATGATATTTTGGTTTCGAAGTTTATTCACAGTAGAACATTCAGTTAATTTTAAAGAAAAACAACAGCGTCAACTCTCCACCAAATTGCCTATCATCTTTGAAAAAGGAAAACAATAGCTTAGTACGGCTGCTGGCTAAACACTTTCTACCGCGAAAACGTAGGACTTAACTGTTCCAATTAAAATAGTTCATGCCGTTCAACAAACTATTTTAAAACAAACGAACGCATCGTCTCGATGCAATTTTTTGATTGCGGGTGAGTTTCTGCATTGGTGGGAATAACCGGTGAAGTGCCAAAAAAACAAAGTGAGGAACATTATAAAAACTGAGACATGGCCCGCAACAGCCAATACAGTGAGCATTTTTCATTTGGAGAAGTTCACACAAATGGACAAATGAAGGTGCCAATAATTTCGGCGCAACATGAACAAATTAGAGGAACGTCGACCCCCAACCAACGAGAGGGGGAACGACGTTTCCCCATTCCTACCCAAATAACACCACTGCTTTAACTCACTGCAAGCGAACTCTTCTCGGCAATGTATGAATACCCAACAAAAAGCATAAAAACTAACAATTTCACGCAAAACGTTACATTGCGGGACATGAATAAACTGTGTTTCAAAAAATTCAAATTATTTGTGTGCCAAAAATGTTACTTCTATGATGGCTGGCCTTTTTTGTTGTTGTGCACTACATGTCGATTGAAGATATGTGTCTGTAAATAGTTTGAATCACAATTCGTAAAAGGCTTAATCAATAACCGGGTAAAAAAAAATAATGTCTTAGCCATCACTCGATAAAATCATCCGTAATTAACAAATAATCAACCACTACTCCAGGGGTGGGGAACCTGTGGCCCGCGTGGACATTTAAGGCCAGCACCAGAATTTTTGTTACCCAATTTAAAGTGCAAGATCGCGTCAAAACGAAGCTCCTTGACAAGCAGGTACTTAGATAGTATGTCGTAAGAAGCTTCTATCCCTCGTAGGCAGATAAAGGTAGAATGTTAGGATAAAATCAATTGTTATTTGCGGCCCGTCAGCGATAATCTACAATTTATACGGCCCGTGGTAATAAACAGGTTCCCAACCCCTGCACTACTCTTTGCAACACGGCATCGCTTGCTTCACACATAATTATTCAAAAATGCGTAATCCGTAAACAGTCCAAAATTGGTCAATGCTCCCTTTGTATCATGCTTGTGCTTACTTTAAACTAAGAGTAACAATCGATTCTTGAGTCAACACTTTACCTCTCAATGGCAATGGTTGTCAGATTAAAGATCGATATCTGCGTCGGGACCATGATAAAGGACAGCATGGCGATGCACAGCTTTGGTGCCGAGTGAGGCAGTCCAAGTTTGGTCAGGATGGCAAACGGTATCGCAATCACCGCGACAGTTATGTCAGCGATTGCCAGTGACGTCACGAACATGTACATCGCCTGCAGATGAAGCCACGGCAATGATAAATAATCACGAAACAACGTAACCGGGCACGTTGCGTAAATGTATTCTTTTGGAACAGTTTGCACTCGAGAAGGCTTCAACGTTTACACGCAGACGTCGCAAAGGCTTGTGGAACAGCTGCGACAATCCACACCTGTTTCGGTTGTATACTCACCAAGGTCATGAATATAGATCAACGGTGCACAACCTGTGGCCGTCTACATGTAATTGTTGAAAATATAAGATTTGGCGGCAGTGCTGGCGTATATTTAAGCAGAGCAAATACAAGGCAAGAAAATCAGTCGACACGATGCGTAACAATCTGGATGGTGATGCCACAAAGAGTTATAGAATGAATACGCAATTTGACATATGCCGGCAGGGTTGCCAATTTGGCTTTTTTGAAGCCAGATTTTCAAATTCTGCTGGCTTTTTTTTGAACACCTCTGGCTTTTTTGGAACTAAAAAAAAGCCTGACAAAATCTGGCTCATTCTGGCTTGTTTTTAGTTGGAAAGGTTTGGCTCTGGAAAAACATTGTCTGAGCTGCATATTTATTACAAATCTCTTCTGAAAAGAGTTTATAACCATGCAGGGTGCACAAAATATTGAAAAGGTTTTCCGGTTGCCCTAAAAATAATCGATGTTATTGATAAGAAACAAGTGTAGGACAGTGTAATTACGGGAAAAGAAAATGCTTCTAAAGAGTGGCATTGTATTATATCGATGTAAACGTATCTCATAAACATAACTCGAACTCAGTGGCGACCGTACTTCACATAAACAAAAGTAATGCGGCCGGCGGCAGCAAAAGGTTGTACACCCCAGATGTAGATGTTTTCCCGCAACTATGCAACAAAAGGAAAATCTTACACGTACGCCAACTCCGTACGATTGCCTGCGTGTACTGCAGTGCANCGCTCTTCAACCGGTGTGCACGGTGCACCCCAGGGTGCACCAAAATATGCGTGGGGTGCACCACTACGAAAGGGTTCACAAAGGTGCATCACAAATTTGTCACACTAAACAGATACTTTTTACAAAACTTTCTGTTAGCAAAAATGAACCATTTAACCTAAGAATGACTTTCAGGATTTAACCTAGACTTCGCGCATTCTAAAGGGTGGTGCGTAGGCATCCGACCATGTCAGGCTAATTTTTGTAATTAATCGATTATTTGTGATTCGTAAGCGACAGACAGTGACCCAAAATCAATTGAATTAATTAGCTGAGTTGCTGAATTAGGCTACTTGCTTATTTAGGCCAGGGTACTCACAGACATGGGCGCAATTAGGTGGGGAACAGGGGGATGAGTCAGCAAATAGGGTGCATGAGTTCGTCAAAACATCTTTAAGGGTGCACCATAGTAAGAAAGGTTGAAGAGGACTGCTGTAGTGAGCTACGAGGCAATAGGGTGGAACAATACTTTCCGTACAACTGCGTGAAACGATTCTTACTCGAAGATTAGCACGCATAACTCAGCACAAGCGGGCGCCGCGCGGTTATATCACCCAAGGCCGAAACTGCTGACGGAGGCACGTTTGAAGCTGGTTCTGTGCTACACACTGAAACTGCCTGGGGGCTACGGGTAGCTGTTGGTGGTTCGTGTTGCTGAATCAACAGAGATTAAAAGAACCTGCAACACTCGCAAATTAATTAGCAAGCACTATCCATGATGGTAATGGTAATGGTTTATTGTTTAATATGACTCAGCCAACATGAACTCGGTGAATTGCAAATCAACACGATGATCGGCTTGAGTTATCTTGCAAATGCATACTGGCGTGCAAAGGTGATGTTGTGTAATACGAATTTTTTTTTAATGCGCTGCGTTTCCCGAATGTAGAAGGCGCCACAAAAGCATGTTAACTAGTAAAGAACGCTTTCGTGAGTAGATAAAGGTTTTGGTCTTATAACGGAAAATCAGTCGTTCAGGGTGTTTTTCAAAGGAGACTGCTGGGCGGTCTGCATGCGGCGAAACCATGCAAACACGGTCGCGCACGTGGCTCAAACCTCTACTCCTGAGTAAATCCCGAACTTTATGGAAGCGAAGCATGACAATTGTATTCTGACGACATAATTAAACGTTTTTGCAATGGTCGGTTTTAAATTTTAGTGCTTGAAATACTACCGGAGAGGTAGTAGGTAACTTTTTTTGGAACTCCTAATCGGGGAATAAAAATATCTTGACTCAGACTCCGGGTAAGATTGCAAAAATCATCGACTCCGACTCCAGAGCCATTGAGTCTACAAACAGCTGAATAGCTTGCAAATGCCGAAATGTTGATGGTGCTGTATGACCTCATGTTTCACCGGAAACCATTTATGTACTGAAACGTATTAGCGCAAAAATCACTGCTTTTGCCCAAACTAAGAGATGGCAAGAATACTGAGACATATACATCTCCTTTCAGGAACCACACTAATATTGTATAACTTGCTTAAAAACTCAAAAAATAACTCGATAAGTTTTGAAAATGGTTTTGGTCAGGATTCAAGTTTTGTCGATACCGTAGCTTCATACAAAGAATAAAGCTTTTAAGTTTAACTCAGCGCAACAAAAAGATGTGCTTCCCCAGCTACGTACCCCTAATTTTCACGTAAGCTTGAGACAACTTGTCTGGTCGTAGTCAACGTGTACGCAGAAGTTCCCACTGCGTCGCATAAGCGTAAATGGGACATTTCTAAATTTAATCAGTGCTGTCTCATTCAGCAAACTTTAAGGCGGTGGTTTTCAACCTGGGGTCGCGACACCCGCAGGGGTCGTTTGCCTTTTTTCTAGGGGTCGCGAGAGTTTCTGATAAAAATATTCATAATTCTATATTTTATATTTCTTACATGGAACCATTTTTTGCCGCAGCCAAAATAATAGGATCACCTTGGAGATATGATAACCCACTTTTACATTCAAAATTGTTTTAAGTGTGATTATGAACATTACAAAGTTTTGAGCGTGATTATGACCATTACAGTACTGTTGCGTTTGGCAACACACAAAGAAGCTTGTGACGTAAGAATGTGCTGTGTTTGTAAATCAGATATCTGAATGCAGTAGCTTGGGAATAATTGTAGTTTTCAATGAGTTGTGCTGTGGAGTTTGTGTATACGGCACGGGTCTCTTTCACTGATGCTGCCTGGTGCATGAATTTACAAAATGAGTCTTGTTCAACACAGTGATATCGTACGTTATTTTTAGTCATGTGATTTTCTATTGTGCAAACACACCTGCATGTCATGTGCCTGACTGGAAATTTTCGGAAGGGGGTCGTTGGTTAAATTGGGTTGCAAACTGGGTTGCTGCATAAAGAAGGTTGAAAACCACTACTTCAAGGAGTCGGCAAACCCCGACCTTTGATCCAAACACACTCCTAGTTGTTTATTATTGCATACGGCATGATTGTACTTTCTACGGCGCCAGAGCAAGACCAGCGCCTCCTTGTGCGTCTGTACTGCAGTGGCGCTCAACTGTGTTTACACAATCCCGAGATTGTTTCTTTCCCAACCTCCACAATCTTGTTTTACGTCACAATCATTCCATTTGTGCATATCGGAACAGCTAAGATAGATGCCCGCGAATTTTTGCTCGGGCGGTCGTATGTAGATTTGTGCAGTGGACCCGGCATAACGAATCCACCTCCGTACTATGCATATTTGGATTTCAGCGGCGCATTTTTTAAGCGAAACTCTGCCAATATTGGAGTTAAATAAACAGTAACGTACAGAATGCTTTGTTCAATCTCTGCACGCTACGCTCCTCAGAAAATGCTCAGCAGATGATTCATTAGCAAAGCACGTGCTCTCTGCGTGAAACACGTGCTAATTTCTAAGAGCTCGGCGACCAAAAATCAGAAAATAGAATGAATACTGGATGTACGAACCACCGTTTTTTTTTACGCTAAGATTCTGTCCAACTCGATTTGGATTTAATCAGCGGCGAATTTATTACCAGTGGATTTATTACGCGGGGTCTACTGCATTGCGTAGTCCAGCGTTTTTCAACCTTTCTGCTGCAGCGGAACTTTCAGCAAATGTTTGCGTTGCTCACGGAACCCTGTGAAATGATCCCAGTGGCTATATAACGGCATAGACCTGTGGTCGCGAATTCATCCCAGGCAATTTCGGTCTGTTCCTGCGGAACCCCTGGCAGTCACTCGTGGAACCTTCAAAGTTCCGCGGAACCCCGGTTGAAAAACACTGGCGTAGTCATTACTTCATTAATGTTCTGCGTCCTTTCACTTTAACGTGCTGCCGACTGAATGCGTAAATCTGTCCATGTGTATGTCGTGGGCGGCTGGTGCTTCGAAATAATTTATTTCAGGGGTGGGCAATTAATTAGGCTCAGGGGCCATTTTGAGAAGGCCATGTTTGGAGGAGGGCCGTATGTCCTTAGTGAAATAGAAGCAGGTCTCGGTTAAGCGAGTCTAAGAAATCAGCACTAACATTTGTTGTGATAAGTTGAAGGAAATTTCGGATTTGAAGATATTTTTTTAATGCTTCCGCGGGGCACTTAACACACTGTGGCGGGCCACATTTGGGCCGCAGGCCGCTGTTTGCCCACCCCTGGTTTATTTGAATAAGATTCAAGGACTGATTATGCGTAGTATAACGTGAAATCAATTTCCTATCAAAAATTTGCGATAGATTTCCTTGCTTGTCTCACATGTGGAGAGCAGTTACCTGAAGTACGCCGTTCAATTAGCTACCTACTGTAGCACAACTATGCAATTTGTAACATTGCGTTTGGCACACACAGCTAAACACCAAGTCGGAGTGTCGGTGAATGGTCAGAGATAGAACGTGACCAAGAACAATTTGCATAAAATCTTCCAAGAAATACGAAGGTTATGTTGTCACTGAATTACGGTAACACACGACGNAACTAGTCGCCGCATTCTCCCAACGATACGATCGAGTACTTTGCTAGCATGTCACAATTAAAGAGTTGTTTTCTTGCAATGGGCTTCCTACCGTAATTCAGCCAAGTAGTCACGTTCACGCGCCGTTCTCTGAGCTTGTGGAAAGGAACTGACGCAAATAATGTTTACCATAATACTTGAAAGTTTCATAGCGAACAATCTGAGTCAAAATCGTCGCTCGATGGCAGCAGACGCAGTTGAGAATAAGGAAGCTGATAGAACAACTGAGGCCAGGAAAGCCGAAGCAACGTGCACTTGACAAACTATAACCTGAAGGAGCTCATTCGGTCGGCTGAGACACCTTATCGGCCAACCTTCACATTTTCAACGTTTGCGCGATTACAAGTTCATAAGGTAGTTTAAAATGTGTTGCGGCTCCCGAAAATCTAAAATCTCATCATATGCGGCTCTAACGTTAAGCAGGTTTACCCGCCACTGGTTTATAGCATCGTCCTTTGTCAGCAAGTTTGAAATCAGGCCAAAGAGAATTGCAACAAGATGTCATTTCGGTGGAAAAGTATTTTCCCCGTTTTTACAAAGGCTTGATCAATCCCATAATTTGTTTTAACAACACAATGGGGAAAAGTAAACGGAAACCGCAGTTTGTGAACGTTCATTTAAGCTTGGAGTCTCAGCTCTCGATTTACATCTTTTCAACCACGCAAAGTTTGCCTATTCTCTCAGAACACGTTAAAATCAAATTCAAGTACCGGACACACGTCCTACGTCCTTTGCCATATACGGATATGATTGGGTTTAACGTCCCAGTTAATTTCATGTTGTTTTTTCATTCGTCACTAAAATCATCCCTCCGAGTTTCATGACAACCCCATGAATGTAGCGAGAGCAGCTAAAAATAAAGTGCTCATTAGAATATCGATTGAGACAGGTATTAGTATTCAGGGAGCAAGCGCACAACAGCCTGATAATACACGTGGCGGCAACCCGAGGGAAAGTGCTAATGGATTTTCTTAGACACCACAAATACCTTTTGACGCAGACGCGCACTTTGCAGCACAACGTAGCAGACCAGGGAATTACCGATCAACGTCAGGAAAGCAATGGCGACTTCCATGGAGATGTAGATCACCGTCTCGCTGTTCATATTTACCGATGGTTGTGATGGGTGGCGAAAGATATGTCTTCCTTTCAATTGCAGCAGCTAAATATACACCTACACTTCAACAGCTGCTGAAAACAAAACAAAAATTTTGCAAGTAATACACTAACAATTGAACTTAATCAGAAAACAACACGTAGTTCCATAGTGTATCAACAAATTCCAACACTAAACTGGGGGAAAAAACACCTAAGTGATTCTAAGATCCCAAAAAATAAATAAAAACCACCTAATATTAGCGATACTTAACTGAACGAAGGTTTTTTCAAACTAAAATAAGACCCTCCATCATTACTTTTTCCTGGAAAAACATCAGCTACGGTAATGACCCTGACAGTTTGACATGACACTTCACCAAAGCCAAACCGTATGTCCATCCCCTCGAGGAAAATGATCTAAGCGTAAAGCGGAAAACATGTTTGATTCCAAGCATTGACATTTTGATGGGAGTTGCGATGTATTTTGGGGACTACTTTCCTTTCAAAAGCGATCACGTCGCCAGACAACGAGACGTTGCGCTTCTCATCAAGTACCATGTGGAAGAATCGATACCCGCGTGTGACTTGACAAAGCCACTCAGATCCAAAACTGTCAACCATATTTTCAATGGAATTACAAGCTACCTCACTGGCTTTCCGCCAAAGCAGTCGACTACGTTTCATACAGTGTTAATTTATTTGCTTATTCTGTTCCTCGAAATTCGCTGTTGGTTTTTCAGTAAATTGTACAGCTTTCGCCCTCTAATCAAAGTTTTACCAACTTCCGCGTCGTAGCTTACCAGCGGGAACTCGCTCAGATTTACTAAGTACAGTCGTAACAGCACATGGGCGCGTTTTCAGATCAAATATTAGCTAACCTTCCCTTCAGACAAGAATTACATTTCATTTGACAAACGACCATGAATAAGACCATTGCGTTTACACTAGTTCGGCATTAAGCATTATTAACCTTCGAGTACCTAGATATTCCTCGGGGAATGGGTGTACGTGACATAAAGGTCAGGCAAGACGCGCGATGTGCACGCACGTACTTCCTCCAGCACTCGCCTTTCCTTTCATCTGCTTATTGCTAATCCATCATGGGTCAGCGCGCCTCAACAACGAAGAAAAGTAGTGCTTTCCCTTGAACAAATATCTTTCACCGAGTTGACTCCACAGTCGACAGCAGCGGCTTACCCAGTACAGTACCAAGGTTGCCAGGTGGTTTTAAAATTCGGACAAAAAAAACGATCATCCCACCAGTTGTGTCCGACAGCTAGCAAATCATTCGGATACTGAGCTTTTCGTCGTGATTTCATTGGCCACAGAAAGGTTTTATTATAGAAGCAAAAGAGCAAGCCAACTCTTGCAGTCAGTGTCTCCAGCATGGCAGCACCATCCGCACAGACTTTCTTGTGTACATCAAAATTAATCTAAAGGCGTTAGAGGTACGTAGCTAGTTAGCCAATATCTGAGCCATAAATTGTTTATGCTGCGCCTGGTTCAACACTTACGTCGAGTATACCAGTGTCACGACATAAACAGAGCATTGCATAATCACTTTGCTCGAGTTTGTCAGAACACAAGCGGCGCTTCTGTTATTGTTAGGACATTGAGTCGAGCCTTAATTTTCGATTTTTCCTCACTTCTTTCAGCCGGCGGCATTGCCACTGCTGCACCATGAAAAACAGTTTGCGCAAGCACACTTTCGAGGGAGCGTTACTGCATACGATTTGCCAGCAGGTTACGATCAACGCAATGGACTACTGCACCCAGTAGCACTAACGCTGGGTCAGGTATAAAACATTATTATTGTTATTTGTCCTAAAACGTCCGAATTTCAGACCGCTGCTCTACGAGATCTTTCCGCATTACCTGGTAACCCTGCCTGCTGGGTTTTTCTTTTCGCTAAGACATTTCAGTCACTTGTCCGATACAACGTAAAAGCGTCTGTCATTTTTTCGCTTTCGGATATGACTGAAAAGGGCATTATGACCGAACTGACTGAATTTGTTTTTGGTGATTTCAAAAAAATTCGGTGAATGACAGACAAACGACCGAAAAAAGATTCAGCTGCCCAGTACCAGCACCGTTTAGATGGTAGTTGCACAGAACTACCGAAACACGCAGCCTTCCGTATGTAATGATTCATTCGCTTGTCATTTTCGTCACACAACTGTTAGCCCACAACTCTTTTTAAGAAAAAATCATGTCTTTCACCTTTTACTTCAACGCATTAGGGAAACTTCGAAACGGACTCTCCCTAAAACCAGTCGCTTTACAATTCAGACCTTTCCTTCATCCCAATCTACATACTGGGTAAATATGAATATTTGAAAAGGCGCGGAGTGTCCGCGTAGCGAACAATCACCACTAAAACGAATACGCCATTCCACGCTATGCTGCTGATCGACAAAACTAAGTACCAAAGTAGCTTGTTTTTCGATAAATGTCGAGTCCTAATAATCTATTTGCCATGAAAATCACGTCATCGATTCAACTGTTTGCCGTTGAAATGACAACGCTACGTTTCGCTGTTCTTTCGCTTGCTTGCGTTAACAGTGGTGGATCCATCCGGAAATTCGGGGGCGGGAGGCAAAGATTTTGGAGGCAGCTTAAACAGAAGTATAAGCACTCAGGCCACTTGAAAAGTAACAGGAAATATGAAATTTAACGTATATTGCACGATATGCCCATTGCATATTTGAATCGACTCGCACGAAGAATAATAAAACCTGCTGCTCATAACAAATCCCCTACCAACGTTTATACGACAATCTTCTGGTTAACACAATCCTTCCTACCCTTCCCTGTCAAGTTCAAAATGATTTTTGCACCAGAAACTACTTGCAACCACTCTATACCACAGTAAATAAGTGCATGGTCTCAACACGTTAAAGTACGTACGAGTATATTAAGAGTTCTACTATGGTACGCATGGCCAGGGCCGTCGCCAGCGGGGGAGCCAGTGGTGCCCGGCCTCCCCATTTTAAATCGGTGCCCCCCCATTTCACGTTTGGCCCGCCGGTTGCTACATACATCCAAAACTTTATTTTAAAAATGTGGCCTCCCCTTCTGGTTTTTGCCCCCCCCCCTGCTGCTAAATCCTGGCGACGGGCCTGCACA
>JGI24158J21664_10000465_pt1 | contig 36800 bp, 20 predicted proteins | sample Ectturendosymbi3_FD_21664 | JGI IMG/M metagenome (IMG submission 21664) | reverse complement strand
CATTTTCAAACTGCGCATTGCTGTTTCTGTTTTGAAAAGCAATTATATCAATTAGGATCATAGATTTTAAAACAAATCATTGCTCTGGTCAATAAAAATATTTCCATAAACATTTGCTGTTACTGAAGCTTTGCTCTTCCATCTGAAGAGGCATTTCTCACCGCTTTATGTGAGCAAAGCTCGAAATGTGAAAATGTCTCAAAGTAACGAACCTGACGGTATTAATTGACATGCTGCACGAACCGACACGATATTTGCCTACTGGCTGAAGTGCGTGCTATCCTGTCTGTGTGATAATTCACACGAAAGGCAACTTTCCAAGCTTTTTCACTCTCTTGTTTTCCAGTGAAGCCTTGTGTTGTGTGCCACATTTTTTGCCATGACTTATTTTCTGCTGTTTGTCTAGCGCAGTATGCCCAAGACCCGCTTCAGCCCGGTCTTCGAATACGTCAGGCGAAACAGGTGAGTTTGAATGTTTTCGCAAAAAATTCTTGCAAAATGTGTATTTCGTGCAACCTTCAGTGATAAATGGACACGAGCAGAAGCGTGTTGACGGAAACAGAAGAAAACATGGGTTACGGAAGTTTCTTCAGCGTGTTGGCTCCGGGAGGCGAACGTATGAACAGCAGGTCTGCTGCGGTTTACGCTACTGAGCCAACGGCGTCGAATAAGGACACTTGTTGCAGTGGATGACTTCCTGTCATTGATCTTGTTCAGACCACACAGTGAACACGATTGCAAGGCAGTTGCGTCGAAAATGCTTTTGAGGCTTTGTTGGGATGGTTGAGGGACGTTCCAAGCGGAATGTTTGAGTTATGTCAAATTTTACATATAAAAATCAACGATTGAATGCCAGTAGAGCAATGCGGTAGAACTAGAACAAACACTGTAACAACATCTCATTGGAACTTCCAGGCAAGCAGCTAATGAATTGAGGAAGAATACTTCTACACTTGGTTGTTGTTCCCTGTCAACGGGGATCCCCCTTATAGAGACAAGTGCGCTTTTTGTCGCAAGCGACCGATTCGCTTCAGTGGTTCCCTTCTATCGTCACCGGATAGACCAAAATTTCGGAAATTCTCTTCTATTCGCTTGTAAATACAGTGGTAGACTGTCATTTGCAATTGGCATCCCCTGTTCGAAACGTATATTTTTCAAGATGGCTGACAGATCCGTGGACGGAATGCTCCAAGTCATGTGCGGGAGGCATTCAAACTCGCACCATATCGTGCGCGGAGGACTCGATCAGTGGAGAAGCGTTGATCACTGTCGACGACTCGCCCTGTCATGCGGCTGGTTTGCCTGTACCGGAAAGCAGAAGGGGCTGTAACGATTTTCCTTGTCCCTCGTGGGCCGCCCTCTCGTGGTCAGAGGTAAAAGCAATCAAATCTCCGCGATCTTTTTCGCGACTTGAACTAGATGCTTAAAAATAGAACTGTGTTAAATTGGTGGTAACTGAGAAGAGGTTTCTTTTCAGTCCATTTAACTATGTCGGCTCAACCTGAAATTTGCAGTTTTGTAATTTTGTTCTGCGGATTAACATTTTATTATTTGCTGAAACCGCTTTAAATTTCGTTTTCAAACACAGAAATAAATTGGCAAAACGTTCACGTTGGTTACTGGCCAATTTAGATAAGCGGGTAGAATGCGGTTGGATGAACGTTTGATATGGAAAACGTGTATTCGGGGCAGAATTGTTTGAATGTCATGCATTAGTTCAGAAGCTGGTTAAAAACAGAGGAAAACCCAGAATTGCATCAAGGGAACCGTCTGCAACTGTTGAATGATTTGAACGTACGCTATGCTTTTGTAAACGTAGACCTTGTGGGAAAATTTTTTTTGCTGGTTTTGTTTAGATGTCGCTTTCGCTGACAGTTCTTATTTTCACCTAACCGACAAGATTACCGCAAGTAGCGCACTGTGTAGTATTTCATCCTGACGTATTGTTCGGGAAGGGGAACGCCCTCTAACGAACGTCCTTTTTCCAGTGCAGCGCCACTTGTGGAAAAGGGTGGCAGTACAGAGTTGTTCAGTGCAGGAGTCACAACGGCAAGGCCGCCTTCAACTGTGACGACGACAAGAAACCTCATGTTACGAGAGCGTGCTTGGCAACGACGCCCTGTTTCGTTCAAGAAACCCTTGGTGAGAAAAAGGATTCGCGACCCTTGAGTTTTCCTTTTTTTACAGAAGCTCGTTGCAGAAAAAAACTTGCCTGGAATTTCGAATCTTGCGCTGGATTGATGAAACTTGTGTGTTAAATGCGGGAGAAAAACATGAGCTGAAAATGATAAGTTTTTTTGTAAACTCTACGACTTCGCCAATTCCTTGCTTTCAAAGTGTTTTGTTGTTGTTAAGAGTTTGTTAATAAAGCTGCAAAAACATCTTTGCATTTATTCCACCACTTTTGATAGTGCTTTTCTGTCTTTGGTTCGTTTTCAAGTCTAAGTAATTCACAGACCAGTTGTAAACGTTCAAAATATGGAATGACAAAGTTGTTAGCTTTTCACGTATGTTGGCATGATGAAGGAATTTTCAAAGCTGAAAGTGTCTACTTATTTTTATAAAACAAAAATCCTCGTTATGTTAAAAAATGTGATAAAAAAGCAATGCATCAACGTCTTGCCAGCTAGATGCTGGTTAAACTCTTTTAGCTTGCTTTTTTCGACAACCACAGCAGAAGATCGGATTGGCTTTTTGGTCGTTTAACATTGTTATGTTTTCATTTACGCATAGGTTTCACTCGACTGATGACGAAGGCACCAAGACGACAGGCTGCTCTTGTACAACCGGTGAAGACAATTTCGCCCATACCAAGGTACCGTACGCAGCGGCGTAACCAGAGGTTTGAACCAGGGGGAAACTTAGCTGAAAGTTGGTTAGNNTGCCTGAAAACAGAGATAAAGCTGGAGATGTCCCTCAGTGATTGCTTCCTTCGCTTTGACGTTCGGCATCTGAGCTCACCTAAAGTTCATGCTTCGATGGACTTCAGTGACTGCTCTTTGAAGCCAGATCCGGACGCAACCTTGTTTATCTAATGCCCCAGATTTTTTACCGATACGATTCGAGACCTAAGCCAGAACGAGTCACTTTTTGTACGCCTCATAATCATAATACGCGGTCATATTCAATCTTGCCCGCGTCATAATCATAAATCTTAGGATAATGCTTACAGCTATCAGATACATCAATCGAAGTCGTGTCGGCGTCGAAGTACGAAAACAGAAGCAATGAAAAAGAATAAAAAGAATCACTGAAAGTTCTTTCAAAAACACAAATCCTTTCACCCTGTGCGAAGTTTGTAATTATTGTACAGCCAGTTTTCGTTCTCAATTGAAAGTATAAAAGCCAAAGTCCTAAACGCTGGAATTACAACTGCCAACGTAGACGAGCACGCTTTCATTCCTATTTACAAACCTCACGTGGCTTCCACATTTTGACTCCTGCAGCTTCCAGCAAAATATTTTCCAGCTGGATCACTGATCAGTGGGGTTACTGTTCGGTCACTTGCGGAACGGGCATGATGTCACGAACGGTGGCGTGCCGCGCATTCATGGAATTTTCTCGAACTGTTGAGGATTTGCCGGACGACGCTTGCAACGGAACTAAGCCTGAAACNCGAAAGGTAGTTTCTTGTTGAAAACCTGGCAGAAACTGCCATGCTGGCGCGAAAATCAACGACACGCGTTTGCATCACTTCTTATTTTTGGCACAACAGCAGTGAAATCACTAACCGCGGTTTACAAACTCTTTATTTTCTTGTAGTTGTTTTCATGGTGTGTTGCAAAACGTTTTGAATTCCTTGCTTGCGTCGAAGTAGACTTCAAATTAACTAACGAAACGAAACTTTGACGTACTCATTGCCTGCAACATTGCCGGAAAGTAAATTCTCCTGAAACTTTCTAAATACTTTAGTAACGTTATAACATATGACGTTCTAACACAAACCGAATGTGTTTTTGTTAAAGCGAAAAGGGTAATATCTACGGTTCGTGCAAAAGAACTCCTTGGTAATTTCGTTTGATCGGCGAAATACAGGAGGCTTACATTGCTTTGTTGGAGCCAGTGGCCCACTGACAATACCTACCTGTACTAATACTCCATGTACTTACAAGCAAACTACAAAATTTTCATTGTTTACTTTTTCGGAAAACACTTTTTGGGAAAACTATACAACTTAGGTGTTTGTTTTCTTTGTTTAGTCATGTGCACTGGCACCTTGCAACGAGCCCAGGTTTTCAAGCTTGGGAGAACATGAAGGCAATGGTTTCGACGAAGCCAGTAACGACAATAGTCGCTATAGCAACAGCGGAGGTGTTGCTTCGCGACTTGCGAGTTTTGACAGCCACGTCACTTACAAGACCAACAACTTTAGTGACCGTTCGCTTTTTGACTGGAGATACGATGAAAGCGGCGATTGTCTTCCACCTTGCGGCAACGGTAAGTGTGAAGTACGACCGGGAGGTGTCGATAGCAAATATCTGTAGTTCTTGTTTCGGTCCACTTTTAAGTCAGTTTAGTGATCTTGATTTATGGGACACCTCGCACGTTATATATTGAGATCAATCTGGTAAAACTGATCCACGCGACGCGGCAACTCGGCGACCACGCCCACATAATGCGACTCGGCCACGCCCACATGCTGCGACATGTAAATTTGCCATCCCGGTTGTCGCGCGATGAGACCAGCAGTGCAAGCTTTCTGCTTCGAATGTTACCATGAAGGTTATTTGCGTAGTGACTGAGCCTCATTAATCCGGAAACAAGCTGATTGACTGAAACGGATCTTGTTTTTGAAATGCCCTGTCGTCCGCAGGCATTGTCGCCAATTTGTCCTGTGGAGAGTTTGGCCGTGCGCGCAGTCATCTGCGAACAATTCAAATAATTCTCAAGGCGCAATCGGGTAAATAAGTCGATGTGACCAATAGCGTTGGAAAATCCATCTCACATTTTTGGTATGCAACAAAGAGACTGCCTTATATGCTGCTTTTCTACTATCAAACGAACAAAAATCAGCAATCTAAGACTGTGAGTATGATGCGCATTTGCCATCGAAGGCGGTGAGCTGGGAGTATCTGCATGCAGAGGCAAAATTGGAGCGCTTTCCTTTCCACGGAAATGGTATCTTCCAGGGCTTAAGAAGACTTGCTACGTAAACCTAACATCCGGATCGGAGTAACGCAGTGTACGTTGCAATTTTACCCGAGCAAGAATTTTCTGTGAAGATTGCCATGTTCCTGAAGTAAACTGCCGCAATGCCTAACTTTTCTCTGTCTGCCAAGAATTGCGCATTGCGAAAAACAGCTTTCTGGCGGTTTTCAGGAATATTTATTCTGGTAGCCAATGCGATGAGCTTTAGAGGAACGGGGAAACTGGCCTGTTACTTGGACCTCAATCTTCGTGCCACTTGATTCAATTTCATGTATTTTGCAGAACCAAAAAGTCGTTGTAATTGTTCCACAATGTGTGGGTATAGGCGCATTTAACTGTGATGCATTCAACAAAAATTAATTCAATTATGTTTTTTGCACAACTTTTAAATATCTTTTTCCAAAATATACTTTTCTGAAGCTTATTTTATAAGCATAACTGCTTCAGCCTAACGTAAGCATTGCAATATCAACTTTAAATGGGAATGCTGGGGACCTTATGCTGCCCCTAGGAACCGCGAAAGGGGTTAATGATTAGCTGTATTTAAGAGGTGAAGTAATTGTCTTTGCAAGAAAAGTTGGGAACTCATCTAAACAAGTTTAACACAATTCTCATGTTTGTCATGTGCTTATGCCATTCTACAACCTGTAAGAACTTTTTTGAAAACAAATGGCCCGGAAAAGGTTCTTTGTGTAACAAGTGGTACGCTTTGCCAGTTCTTACAAGCGCACCGTCATCCTACGGCTCTTACAGAGTGGTGGCAAGCATTGCGTATCTCTTTATCAAACTACTGCTGATTTATTTAACCGATTGGGAAAAGTGTCTCCGTGCGGTTTTCAGGGTAGGTGGGAATATGAATATTGCTTTCAATCACGGGGCATACTGGTTTTGCGTTGGTTTTTGTCTGCTCGGAAAATCTATTGAAATTAACGCATAATGCTAGAAAAAATCGTTCTGCATTTTAATAAGCATTGAACATAAGTTTGTGTCCAGTTTTTCGATAGATTGTAACAGCTGCGCTTGCTTTACTCCTCTTACCATAACGCAAAGAATTTGGATGCGAAAGTACAATTATAGACCCACAATCCCTTTGATCGCCACACTCATCAGTCGTCACACAACGCTTCACTGCTGGAACAAAATACATACCAAATATTTTTGTACAAATACACTCTTAGCTCATTCAAAGCATTTGCGGTTCAAATTTGAAAACGTTGCACTGCTAGTGCGAAAAACGCTCTTCCGGGGCAAAAAGATATTTGAGTTTTTGAAGCACAGTGTGATTAGAAACGTGTTGGAGATGAAATTATATTTTGGAGAGTTCTCCACATATATTTTTAGCTTTGAAATGAAAGAGTTGTGCGGCAAACGAGTCAACGACCCTGTTTAAACTTATGTGAATTCGTTACGACACAAACGTACTGCATAAAGTTGAGCAACACGTGCCCACAAAGACGACGCAGGCAAATCAATCAACAAGTTGTTTCAAAAATCGGCAAATCTTTTTCCTATTGTAATAATTTGCAAATTGATTCGACTGCGTCGCATTTTTGGAAACTTGCTGCTGAAATGCGGATGCGTGAAACGGATGCGTGAAANACCGAATCATCGCGAAGTTATGAAAGCAGAGGACGGCAAGCAGATTCCTCGAAGGCTTTAATAGCGAATCTATAGAGCCTTCGATTTTAGACACGGTTGAAAATGAAGCGTTAAGCGTAAAGCGGCATGTGCGACGGGCTGCTTTTTTACACAATGTATAGTTTAAACAGACCTTCAGGGTACAAGTTCAGAAATTTAAGTCTGTCCTTCTATCCTACGTTGCCCACTGCGTTAAGCTGTACACAAAAATGACGACCAAGTGAAAGCTATATATAAGAATATGTTTCCAGAGTTTGAGCTTTGCTGGGCGGGACAATAAACGGTTCGTTTTCAAAACCTTTATTCGAAGCTTACTTATGTATGAATTTGATGTATTTAGTTGCGTCGTTTCTCAAAATTTTGCAAAGGGCATTTAATCGGTGGACAAATAAAGGAAATACCCGTTCGTGCGTTCATTGTATGAAAAAAAGTGCAATCACGAGCTACGTGTATAAAGAAACTGACCAAAAAATTAAAAATAATAAATCGAGATTTCCAATTTTACGCAAAGATTATCCAGCAGAATGGACAGCTTTCCTCTTATGACCGATCGCATGTCCAGAGCCCCACAAAAATATAAGTCACGCATTACGCTCCCAATTGCTGTAGTCACCGGCCTCGCATGATGGTGTCGCTTCGCACAGGTACAAAGATCCTGCGTCAAATCTGCGTTCACCTCGACAGCGGATCGCTCGTCGCCCCCGATCGTTGCGACGCCGCATCAAAGAAAGAAGACAAAGCAATTCTGTGCATCAGCAGACCGTGCGACACGACCCTGTATGACGGGAACGCTACTACTAGGTGAGCATTCGGGGCATGGCGCACATTTAACAAGTGCTTGTTCGTCGCAAAGGTCCAGCAAAGTGGTTTCTGAGCGTCAGTTTTTCGATTATTACCAGAAACATACTGGCTTGCGTTGACCAAAGCTGTTGAGGATCTGGAAGTCAGCTGGTACAATTTTAAAACTCGCAGATGTCAAAGAGTTCATCTCGAGCATGTGAGTCAGCCCAATAAAGACGTTTCGTGCAATTGGACTTTGTTTTTTTCCCGCCCAAGCGTTAAATGTTTGCGCTGGCTAAGCTGTGGAAGGCTTAAGATCTTTACAAGCAGGTGTCCATTTTAAGTTTTGTTTGGCGAAGCATTCAACGACGTTTAAGAGCAATTAGTTCGAGGCATTTCAACGCCAGACTCCCTGTAGTCTTACCACTGAAGAGAGTTGCTTCAGCCAAATGACAGCACCCGACAAGAGGTGCACACCCCAAATACCTTGATCACCGCTAAAAGCAACTGGTTCATTTACGGCCCGAGGTTTGTGATTTCTTTGCTGTAGGATCGTAATGTGGTTTTCATTTAAACTATGATTGTTATTCGTGTTGCAACTTCGATCTGTTCTTGAGCGGCAGAGCTCGCTTTGGCTTCAAGACTTTATTGGATATGTGTAATTTGCAGGACACAGGTGAGCGTAGAGTTCGATTGGTGCGCAGTTGTATACCGCAATTTCTTGGAATCACTGATTCGATGGGAAGCTTTGAGAGGAACCATTTTTCCCTCACGTGTTGTGAGAAGCGCTATGAGCCTTAAACCGTGACGTAACAAAAAGCGATTTTGGTTTGCATGAGGCTGATTTGATGGACGCCTGGTGTGTTTTAACTTCGACTTAAATTAGGCCGTTGAATGACTAATGGTTGTATTCAGAAAAGCATCGTATTTAGGGTGGAGTTAAAGGAGCAAGCCTCAAATCTTCTGAACAAATATTGCAAAAGATATACAGTAAAACGTTCGTCTGCGCGAAAATAATTGCACGTAAGTTCATTGCTTTTGGCCTGCGTTCCCTTGACTTTGCTGAAGCTGCTGAACAACGTACGCCACAACAACATGCAGATGCGTTTGTGTAAACAAGCAACACCAACTGCATAAGTTTATTTATAATTCTGGCTTAAATGTATGTTATTGATTTTATTAGATCCAGGATATTGATTGTGTTTAACGTTAGTATAGAGAAGTTCTACCGTAGTTGCAATGTGTTTTTACTCGTTTTCGTAAGTAGTTCAGTAGAGTTGGAATCAGGTCGTACAAGCCTTGAAGAAGTGGTCGGAGGATTTACTGCTTATGACACTTGAGGACTAATTAACGGCATTTCTTATTTCCTTTAAAAGATTTGCCCCTTGTTCTAAGGGTGCGTTTTATGTATTTGCAACTTAAAACCAGAGGACGAAACAACGTTAAACGGAAAATGTTCTGCATCATGCACCTGTAGAGATGTTGGTACCCCAAGGTGTCATATATTGTTTCTGTGTTGTTGCCATGCGACTATGCATAGCGATGCTTGTGCAAGCCAAGAAAGGTCGGAAAAATTGGTCTGTTGTTTCTCTACGTTTGATTTGCTAATTGACTGCGTCTCGAAAGGTCAATCCGTCTTGGGTAGTGTGAAAGAGCTAGCAAGCACGGAGTTACGAACTAAAAATACAACTGACGCACGGCGGAGTTTCACCTGAGTTGAATTACGACGGGTATGAAAGAGAAAGTCTCGGGTTGTAGCGGCTGAACTATTAGAAATAAGATATTAGTTTGAACAAGGTGCTTGAAAAGGCGCGGACAGCAAAAACGGTGTAAGTCAAGAAAGTCTACAAATGGCAAAACATGCCCAGAATGCTTTAGTTCACAAAACTGATTTCGAAAGGAGATCGTTAGCCGCACATTCCTAAGCGGTTTGAGCGACGTGAGAGTAAGGAAGATTAATGTAGCTTTTTTTGTAATGGTGGAGTTGAAAGAAATAGAGCTATCCTTGTTCTCTACGTATGTGCTCCGGCCGTTAAAAGTCCGCATCATTTTGAATACCACGTCATCCTTTTTGCGTTTTTAGCCTATTGTATGAGAGTGGGTTGATGGTAACGATTGCAAATTTAAGGAAATGTGTTTTGCTTGGTAGGCGTCTGTTTTACTTTGGCAGTTTTTTTCTTTCTGGAAACTTTCCGGTTCTATGGTATGGTTTTGTGAAGGCCGTCGACACAACTGAAGTTTGCACAGTTTCTATATATATAAGGTATTTCACAAATATAAGGTATTTCACTTCGAAGTGCGTTGAAAATTTTATATATTTCATAGAAATAAAAATAGAACAAAACAAGTAAAGAAGAAAAACAAGGAAACAAAAACTACCACCAAAGAGAAAATTTGATTCGTTTCTGTGAAGTGCTTATATATAGAACGAAATGTAAACATTTTTCAAAGTTTGTGCTAATTACAGCAACACTTATACTTCATCCATTAAATTTAATTAATGTTACGATGGAATTGAAGCNGATGTTTAGGTGCTCTGGATGACAAACAAGCTTCCAAACAAAGAAATGAAGCCCTGGCAAAATTATATCCTTTCTTTATTTGACTTTGGGTGACGGCAATTGGCGGCAGGCCGAAGTCTGAAATTTGCTTCTTGCCGGGCGGTTGGGATGAACAGTCGCCAAGGAGCGCTACGGAGATTCACTCAGTACCCGTTGATCGAACACCCAACCTTCCAATTAAGTGGCGGGCACTCTATTACTGAACTATCGCTACCCCGTCCTTTCTAGGAAGTTAATTGAATGTCCTAGACAACAGAAAGTTATAAAAAGCGACATGCATACCAGAAAAAAATGAAGAAAAGGTAGGTTCGACTGTTCCATACGTGCTGAAAAAATGAATCGAAACAGCCGATGACCTGGATGTTGAACACAAAAATGGGAGTACAAAAATGATGATGGAAGCAAAAGCAAGAAACATCAATCGTTGTTGAATTCACCACCAGAAGAAAGCACAACTCCATATGTCAGAAAAAGGAAATATCCAAGAACTCCTGGCAATGAAGTAAGCGTTGATGGGCAGACTGTCATTCACATCAATGAAAATCTCAATCTTTCCTCAAAAATGTTGCTCTACTTCGCAAATACAAACAGAAAGAGTAGGAATGGAATTCACTCTATTTGGACAAAATATGGAAAATTACATTTCAGAAAAAATCAAGCATCCGCAATAATCCGTCGTCAACGCGCAGATGACCTTCAACGGTTCATTATCGGATGCAAGAAAAGTATATGTCCAGCGGTGCGATAACAATAAGTGAAACTGACATTAACAGGGTGGATAACTGCCCCACAAATGATGAAAAATGGAGATACAATCAGGAATAGATTTTGTGTGGTATCTGTGATAAACAGCATCACTTAAAATATACCTATTTTAAGTTCAATAGCTTTAAAAACCTAGGATCACTAATGAACAAGACATTTGCCATACTTGTATGCAGAAAATGGGCTTTTGNAATACTGGTGAAGATTACTTCAGCACCTTGAGAGCAAAGTACTATAGGACGCATTGATGTATACCACCAAAAATTATAAAAATANAATGCCGCCTCCATGCACCTGTTTTATGTGAGATTTTCATAAACGCACGGAAAAAGGTGTTTACCTTTTGATACCCAAAACTGAAAGCATTCCTGCTTCAAATAAAGATGGTCTGTTGGAAGTCTGTGCAAAATTCTGACTAATTTCTTTTCTTTGCTCTTTTTAAAAACTGATATATATATTTGCTTGAATCAGTATCCAAATCAGTTCGATCTGTTGTCAAGATGCCCAATACCGGATGTTAGGAAAATTCAACCGATTCAGCCGTATCCAATCTTTACAATGAAGTACTGCAAAATGTTAATAATGCTTATACACATGTTCCATCTTTTTAGACTTTCTAAAGGCTGTGATTCACTTAAATATAATGGTCTATTGAACAAATTGGCCCATCGAATGATTTGGAATTAGAGACAAACCTTTAGAGCTTTTTTGTTAATGCAGTGATCGCAAGCATTTCAACGGACTTTCCAACATTTATTCCAAAGCTTGGGACACTGACATGTGGCCAACCTCGAGAATCCACCCTAAGTCCTTCATTTTTTTTCTTTATGTAATGACCTACCTAGAACATCATCATTTAAAACTATTCAATATGCTTACGATGCTACCCTCTTACCTGCCAATAGCTTGCAAGATCTCGAAAGTAAACCAACTGAAGAAATTAGCAAAATTGATAACTGGCTTATACACAATTTATTGTCAGTGGGCTATGGCGAAAAGCTTCATCATTATTTTCCCAAGTTTCAAGAAGACTCCATTACTCTGGAAATGAACAAGCAAAGATTAACTTAAACATCCAACTTAAAATCCCTAGGAGTTCAGTTTGATGATAAGTTATCTTGAAAAGAGTGTCTCACCTACATACTATACAAATTCAGGTGCTCAAGAATAGTGCATAATTAGGACATAATGTAGATCGTCCCATTTTGATGTGCGTATAATATAGCCTAGCATACTCCCACCTCCAATACAGTATGAGCGACTTGTAAACATCATCTAAACATCATGAACGACTTGGAAACATCATCTACACGTCATCACATTTTGATGTGTGCATAATACGTATAATATAGTGTAGCATACGCCCATCTCCAAAACTGCTGTGATGTTAACACGCGCGGTTAACCTTCCGTGAAAAAGCCCTTATTTGAGTGAGGTTACGCCTCGTCACATGGATTATTAGAGTTACACTCTGAAAGTATCAGAGATATTTCATTATATGCCCAGTTTTTTGCTGTTCATCTCAGCTCGACCAGTGGCCATGATTAGAGCAACGTTTGACGTTGCTATACATTGCAAAGAGTAAGCCATTCACTCACAAGTTCTTACAGGGTCTTGCCCATTTTTTGTAATTTTTCAATGCGCTATTAAAGAACACACAAAAGCAGATTGACAACCTGCAATGTATGTGAAAAAAGAATGGGTAACAACTTAGGAAAATCGAAATCGCCCACCAATCCCGGGGAGCGACTTGTAAATATCATCTAAAACTTTCGCAAGTTCTCCAAAACAACATTCCAGGTCCAAAGACCTTCAGTAAATTCGAGAATGTTTCATCACTGAAAAAACAATGAGGAATACTACAGTTTCAAGGTCTTTTCAACTTACAAGCATCTGATTTTATCCACGAATACACACACGATATGCTGCTGACTAGTTTCGCAGAGTGCTTTACCAACTAGAAGTAATACAGCAACACGACGACACAAGACAAACAAGTAAGCTCATGTTAACATTTTGTACCACGCGAGCGACTTGCCATTGGCCTAAAATCACTAGATACTGTATTTAGGTAAAACATTTTGAGGTAGGTTTAAGTCTAAAAACAATACACTTCAAACAAAAATTGCTTCAAAAGTATTGAAGATGTCCAACTTCTGCATGACACTGGATTTTTGTTGTATGCTGTTGTTATCTTATAGTCTTGTCAACAATGGTTTTAACATCCTTGGAACTTTATTTAAGTTATTACAGTATAGCGTTTTGGTTTGCATGAAAGTGCAAGGTTACTGTTCTTTTGTGTCAATGCAACGCTACTCTCATATGCTGATGCAATGTTACTGTTCTCTTCTGCTGATGCAATGTTATCCAATGCGTGTTATCTTACTGAATAATAATGTAATGCTATTGTTTTCGTTATTGTTGCCGATGCACTGTTATCGCTCTTTTCTTCTCTGTTGGCCTGGTGTTACTTTTGTTCTTGTTTTAACAGTTTTCTTCAATGTTCATGTGTTAACTGTTAAAAGAGTTGTACGTAATTATTGACGTCACCCAGGCTCGTAGCCACGGGGCGGGGCATTCAGAGGCAGTGCCCCCCGGTTTTTTTGTGCCCACCCAAATTTTGTTGTGCCCAACAAATTTTGTTGTGTCATCTTGCTCCCTTCAAAATTTATTTTTCCCAAAAAATCTTAAAACATGGCTACAGCCTGATGTCACCATGTCCCCTATTATTGTCTCATCACAAATTACATCAGATAACTGACTTCCCTCCACTCCTGACTGCTTCTATTGCTACTATTTATTAAATATGTTTTCTTCTCATGTGAACTGTATTTAATTTAATAATAACCACAACACCATGAACAGTACATAGATGAAGGGGCCACTAGAAATTGATAACCACAAGGTTTTTCAGCACCTGCTGAACTCAACTCAACCTCTGTTGACATACTCTAGTTTGCATCACAGCAGCAACCATCTATTCTTAATTATTATCTCTGTTCACATAGCGCGATATTTTTGTTTTTCCACTGGATGCTTTTTGTTACGGTTCGTATTTAGTGCATTATTTCGCTGGAGTTCAATCTGATAGTGATTCTTCTAACTGATGAAAATTGATTTATAAAACGCACAACAGGATACCACTACATGTGCTTTGTGTGGCGTCTTTTCCAGTTTTTTTTTAAATTTTATCACAGAAATCTGTAAAGATGGTCCTGGTTTTAATATCGTTACTCTCATCATCTGAATTCAAAATCGAGCTCTGGAAGTCGTAAACCGCAAAAGTCTTGCGAATGCGATGCAGCGCTTTTGTGTTTGAAAGCGGAAATTTACAAGGCCAGTTCACTTCGGGTGAGCGGTGAAATTGGGCATAAAAATAAATTTTAACTTTAGCGGAAGAAATTGTGGTGCAGCCGCATACCAAGCAGATCTTGGATAGCTCGCAAAAGTTTGCTGCTTGACTTTGCCTGAAATGCCGCCGCTTGGTCGGAGTCTCACCGATCCGTTAGGCAAAGTTGATTTTGTATCGGGTTCCCTTGTTTACTTAACCAGATCAACAATTCTTTTTGCCCCACACCTACTGCACGCCTACAAACCTGAAGTGAGCGCTCGCATTCTGGAGAATGGGATGATTGAACAAATCAACACGTGTTGTGATGCGCGTTTCACTAACAGCAACGGATGATGCGCCCCTCCTAAAACACGCAGCGAAAACTGCGTTGTCTCATCAGCGCTAAACGAGCCTTTGCCGCAACAGAATCGTTCGGTGCGATTTTCTTCATGACGCAACAAGGCAGTTCACTTTCTCCGTGGGTGCATCGCCAGGCGTTTTGCTTGTTTGACATTTTGTATGCAACCGTTGGCGCTTAATTTGCTCGCATTTGATGAATACGAAATGGCCAGGAGACGCAAAATCTATTGTTGGCTCTCAGCGGATAAAAAAAGCGCGGCTGTTCCCCGAACGCCGGCAACATCGCCCGGTCCATTGCTGCAACGTGAGGCGTTTCGTTGCCGCGATTGCGATTCCTTCCGAAGCCGAGAGCGATTTACGTCAGAACGACGATGCTCAGATCCGGCGCGCACGGTCGCGAGGGTCCCGGCCATCTCGTGCACACAGTCGAGAGAGAAAAAAAACGATGGCCATCCGCTGCCCGGCTAATGATTGACCGAATCACCCGCCGATAGGCTTGGCACGCGTTGCGCGATCTTTTCCGCGGCAATGGCCGCAGCAGCGTCGTGCGGCGCCTAAACCCTAGAACGGCAGGTCCTTGTCAACGACGCCTTGTTGGATGTGCAGGGGAGCAGCAGCAAGAGGTGCACAAAGAGCCTTTTGCGCCCGAAAGTGATTGTTGTGGTGTGCCCAGCGTACCTTGACACGCGAGCCGGGCGCACCGGCGTGTTTTTCCGAGTCTTTGCCGCACTTACGGGCAAGGACGGGACCTCGCGCTGCGGTCGCGCTTGTTTACTGGAAGCCCCGTTTTACGATCAGCGCCGCGTGTTTGACAAAAAAGGCGGATGCCTGGTCATTTGCTTTGAGGTTTTAGCCGCGAGGAGGCTGCGGGCAGCTCCAAGACGTCGCATTTCAGCAGCAGGTGGGCGTCGAAAAAAGTCAAGGTATGAACTTTGGCAAAAAGTTGCGTTGTTGTTGGGTCGTCTGCGACAACGTCTGACAAGGTCTCTTTTCGGACGCTCTAATCTTGCGCTCCGAGACTGTTTTTGTGTAAATCAACCGAGGAGTTTCAAGGTAGCGTTTGGTTGAACGCTGATTAGTGAAAAAGATTGAGGAGACTGTCGTTGTTCGCTTCTATTCGGAAGTCCAGATGGCTTCTTGTGGTTTTTTGAAAGTGGTCGCGGCGTTTTGTTGCCAGCTGTTGAAGACTACTTGTTCCATGTACTGGTATGGCTGCGCAGTTAGCAAACGAATGCCGCCATTAGAATGAGTCGATTGCGTACGACCGCGCCGTGACATTACCATGGAAATATGTAATAAGCACGCTTGAGTGAACGCAATTGAACACTTTGGCGACCACAAGAGGCACGGCCGCGTGCTGTGCTGCAGAAGTCGCTCAGGACTTCTGCCTTTGTTTTAGACAGACTTCGAAGTTTTATTCCGGTCGAGTCACTTGAAGTAGAAATTCAACCAACGAACGTTTTACAACGGTTGGACGCAGGCGAAGGGATAAAAACACGAGTTAATTTGTATGTTACCGATATTCGTCAGAAACAATAGACAAGAAAAAGCAATTTCAATCGGTTATAAGTTAAAGCAATTTCAAATCGGTTATAAGTTGTACAAACACACTTTCTTTCCAACAATGCACTGTACAAGANGCATTATTTAATTCATGTAGGCTAATCCTGGCTTTGCATTATGTAGGCCAAAATAGGTCGAATTTCATATAATGCGTCAGGTTAAAGGTAAACATCAAGGTTGGTGCGTGCATAGCAAACTGTGGAATACTTGTCTAAGGTACAGCCCCTGAAAACTTTTAAAATTGAAGGGTGCAAGTTGGAGCACTCGCGCTATTTTGGTGCCACTGCCAGTGCCGCTTGAAAGCAGACCATTCGCCAGTTCTTTTCTTGTTAGTGATGCCTCATCAAAGACGAAAGAACTTTGATGGATGCCCCGTCTCGTCTGTAATCCGTGGTGATTTACTCACAGAAAACTGCCAACTCTCACTGTGAGGATTCAACTACGGCGCAACAAGAACTTATTCTCGGCAATCCGCAACTTCATTTCTCGAAAACGGAGAAATATTTTCCTGCTTTTCAGAACAGATAGAATGCCCAATAGCAAAGAAATACGAAAACGATGCAGGAAAATCTCCAGCCAATTCGTTGCTTTCTTTTTATTAAAAAAAAACTTATTGTCCTATTTTGTAAGATTTGGAAGAAATTGTTTTGAGAATGTCTAACAAAACATTTTTGTGAAGGCAGTTTGTTCCAACGCTAAATAAATACATCGTGTGGTGTTTTAAAGCTGCTCGCCATGTCGCAGCAACTCAAGCCAAACTGTAGGGGCTGGGCCTGCACAAGTTGCTGGGTATGTGGAGGTAAATCGTGCGGTGTAATGGGTGAATAAGGCAACCGTGGTGCTGACCCACTTCTGTTGCATGCCCGGCCAGCGTTTAGTCGGCCGTGACTTTTCTTGCACGAGTGCCTTAATCCAAGAGGTGCCGCGGATTTGTGTGAATTACCTGCGAAAGTATGGCTAAAAATGCAGCGCATTTTGTGAGAAACTGAGCGCAGGTTGGTTTATGAAAATTGCGTCATTTGTCAGGGAAGCCGCATCAGCAACAAGAAAGGTTTAAATTGACGTTATTGTAAAATTAGAACCAAGAAAATTTTGCACTTGTTTGACTTAAGTAAATTTGTACATTATCGTGAGCCAAACGTACTAAAAGTCAAAGCGGGGAGAGTGGTTACAGTTTTAATATAATTTTGAACTCATTACTGTTTGGCATCTTGCAATTGAGATCAAACCTGTGATTTGACGGTGCCTTTGAAAGTGTCACGTTGATATGCAGGTTGACATTTAAGTCAACAGTTACTGGTTTGAAGCTAGCAAGAGACAGTGGGAGAGATAGAGATACGAAGTTTGTGATTAACTCTTCTTTTCGAAGTTGACTGAACATTCACGCGCAAATATAGGTACATATATGTCAGTGAATTCGTTTTTCCCTTATGATGTCGCAAACGTTTGTTGAAGAAATCACTTTTTGTGGTTGCGATCTCGTACCTGAATTGTCTCTTTTTTAGATCCACTGTGATCGCCACGAACATTTCATTGCGCTTAAAAATGTATTAGAATATTGATAATTTGCTGCTTTTATCGAGGATAGTCACGGGTCTGAAGCATTTTCACAAATCGGACCTTATTGTCCTATTTTGTAAGAGATGGAGAGGTGTTTGTGCGAACACTGTCAGTCCATCTTCAAAACATTGTTGCAAAATTTTGGTGTAATACATGTTGTGCGACACCTACGGTAACAAAATACACATGTAGCGGAGTACTTTTATAACTTAATAGTGTGGGACGACACTGCAGTCTGCGGCTCGTGCCATTGTGTATCTGAAAGACCATGTCTAGAGTGATGCGTATTGCTTGTGTTTAGGAGGCGGGCAACCTGTGCACAGGTGTTTGCCCACGTAAGTTGTAAGTGAACTACTATGGATCGCACGTAGCCATTATTTTGTGCAGGCAACGCAATTGCTCTGTATATGTAATGGTATCGCCAAGGTAGGTTGCTCCATACATGATGTCACTGTGTTTATGATGTCACAAGGTTTAACTTGCAAGCACAGCTCTGGAAAAAAGAAAAAGTTGAAAATCTTGCAAAGTCGTGTAAAACCGCAGTGACTTAAAGGAAGACATGTTGGGCGATTCAAAAACGACTATTTCATTGTCAGCAAGTAACTCGCTAAACACTCCAGGCTTTATTCAATGAAACTTGGAGAGGTAGACGAAGAAAGCAACATGACTTCGTTTAAGACAAGTCATTGGTTTTTGGTTTATTTATGCAGCTTCTGCTTCCTGTCAAGTAATTGCGAATGTAAAACGAAGTCCAGGAGAAGTTAATTGTACGTTTGGATATAATTGTACTGAGGATATGTTTCTTGTATAAAAATCTGCACATACGGCCAGGATTCGCTGTGGTGATAGTTTTGTCGAGAATGACACAAATGTAAAAACTCCGTGGGCATGAAATTGTTTTCTATATTGACACTAACGTTTTCTAGTAATGTATAATCGATAGTTTGTTCGGATACACGGCGCATAATTCAAGCATCGCAGAAATAGCATGCGCCTTTCAAAGAAGTCATCAAAATCTGTTGGTTTTGCAAAATAACTATACCGCGTATTTTGCAAAAGCTGCGCTACCACGAGTTCACCCGTGCTCTCTCTTCACTGTCAGCGAAGATAAATGTCTGAGGCTTTCGTAAAACTGCGTGGACGTCTCCGCTACTTACACGGGAAAGATTTATTTGCTTGGAGGGCGGTGATTTTACCCAATCTTGTGTTGTTGTTATATTTGATCAAACAGTCCTGTTTCAGTAGGTATTTTACATCCAATCGAGAGGCTATTGTCACAGGCTTCATCTGGCTCATGTCCACGTCCTATGCACAGCTCTGGCGAAAGTTTGTTCGCGATAAAACGGCTTTATCGCTCAAACCGAAGACGTAGCGAAGCCTAGCAGCGAATAATTGTGGTAGCTTCTTGGTCGTTTGTTTTTCTGGCGTAGGCCCTTAAGTAAATCTTAGTGTGTTTGCCGAGATATAGAAAGAAAGAAATCGAGTGGCGGGGAGAACGCAGAATGGGTACACAAAGTAACTTGCATACCAAAAATTACACTACATTAGAAGCGGTCGAAAGAATGTGTAAGGGCAGTTTCGAATCAGCAGCTTGCAATGTGTGACGCAAAAAAAGCTTGTGAAACAAAAAAGGAATTCATGTTTAAAACTGGGGATGTGGAACACCAGACTGCAGATTGGCCCGAGAACCTGAGCTGCTGAACAGGTTGTAGCCACAGTTAGTAGATGTTATTGTAGCGTTATTGTATCTGCGGCACAACAAGATACGGCCAAGGTTTAGTTTTGCATGGGAGGCTGATGTCATTGCGTACATTCTTCTTCATGATGCGAATAAGCTGGTAATAATGTTTGATACAGCGGTGATGATAGTTCCGTTGGTGAACTGCAGAAGAGAAAATAAATAGATATTAAATAATGTGTTGTCATAATGAACAGTCGTCTCTAAAAACAGTCGTCTCTCTAAAAATATAGAGATGGGTTTTTAATTTGTAGCCAATAGTATTTCGTAATTCCTGTGAATTAAGTTTGGATTGAGAGCAAATCAGACTCTGAAATGTCAGATGAATCTTCTGCACACCTGTACTTAGCGGCAGCACTTTTTTACCTAAACTTTGTTTGATGAATAGTCTCTGTTAAGGAAAAATTTTGGACTTAAAGGTTTTTGTACTCCCTTGCCACAAGTTACGCCAGCTGTGTTTATTTCACAAAACGTCTGCGGCTTTCATCCAATATTAATGGCATCTGCTGCTGTTGCTGCTTGCACGATTTGAATGATCTCTGATTTTCACTTAGACTCGTAGCACGCGACAGATTCAAGCAAAAACAATTAATTTTCAGGTAGACAAAATCTCGGGAGTCACAGCCACTTAACTTTCATCGCCTTGCTCGCGCCAAAACCCGTTCAGGAGAAACCACGAAACTTCCCTGTAAGTAAGCGAATAGGTGTTACGAAGTGAACTTTTACGTAGCTGTATACTACGCGCAGTGTCAGACAACAATAGATGCAATGACCGTCAGACCGTCGCTCGCGGTGGAAAGGAGATACGTTAACAAGACGCAAAATTATTGCGAGGCGATCCGCAAATCGCCTCTTTTAGCAAGGTTGCCCAGCTTGTATACAATGTTATGAACGGCAGAGATAGCTGTTACGGGAGGGAGATCTGAGCAGTTTCGGATAATTTGGACATGAAATCCTGTTCGGTTCTCCACGAGGCGACCCGGCGGAACCCAGCGGCTCCGTCATCGCTGCTATCTCCTCTGCTGCTGTAAGCCTCCACTGTCGACCTCTCGGTGTGTTTTTCGCTGATGGAATGATAGGACTTTTATCGATATGGCTGAGTTGGTATTGCGAAAAGTCTGTCGCAACAGGAGGGTTTTGTTCGAGGCATTGTGCAAAGCTGAGGAACTGAGTGGCACAGACCACTTCATAGCTAGAACTTGTTTTGTTGGACAGTTAGTGTAAGATAAGCTGAAAACATAATAAATGGGTGCAATTGAGCGCATGCTTATGGGTTAAATGTCAGTAGCCTGAATAGCTTTTTTATGTGTGGGTTAAAACCCCATCGCGCAGCACAGCAAGGCGCCTTCAACAAAAAATAAAAAATGAACTGTTTCTCAAATGTTCTTTGTTGATGATATTCAGTTTTGGCCACGTTTGCGTCATGATTTGGTCTACGTGGTGAACATCGCTTATTTGCATCGTTTATGTAAAAAGGAACCTTCTATAACAAAAAAGAAAGAAATGCGAATGAAGAGCCAGTTGGACTGATTAGTGTCGTTAAACCGTTGACGATTTTGCAAAAACGTTGCAGCTGACACCTCTGCTTTGATCACCTGCTCACCGCGTCTAAAATTTCGGAATCACACAGTGCGCCTGCCTAATGGCAGTTGCGATTACACGGGAATTTGTTTACTTTTGGCGGCGAACTTGGTGAAGTCGAGGTTTAGCTCTGACTTCATTCGCATTCGACCTTGCTCAGGAGATCTGAGTTGCAGTGGCGCGTGCAAAGGCATCGAAGGAAGCAAAACACTAAGCCTGACATGCCAGACTTTTGTGATCGTCGCTAGTATCGCAGTCAACAGCATGAATTATAAAGTTGTGATATTCAGCAGTGAAGGCTGTCCCACGTTCCAATATTAGTAAAAACATTTGCGTAAACTTGACGAAACAATGCTCAACGTGTTTTCAAGTAAGCAGCAGAGCAACACCTGCCGGAAAATAAAACTTTGGATGTTTTTTGCAAGTCGCACTCAACTCGCTGGGTCAACTCGTCTCGCTGGGTCGAATATATTAAAGTTAAATGGTTTAAAGGCTTGTTCAAGAAAAGAATCAGGTGTCCAACTTGAATTAAGTAATACCAACAGGCAATAACTCTAAGTTTCTTTGCAAATTGTAAACGTTTACGTTTGTTGACCATCGCAAAGCAATACTGAGCAATTTAGTTTACGTCAGAATCGATGTCCAACTGAGGAAAGAACATTCCTTTGTAGCGTCAATCAAAACGGAATCGCACCACGAGCTGCAAACTGTTCAGTTAACGCCGATTTAAACAGATACCTTTGAGCCGCTCAATTCGCGCGATCCTGCGCTTGTTGGACGCAACGCGCCGCTCCAGGTTCGAGCCGTAAAGAGTAAACGGTCACCTGATCGCCGTTTGATCTGCGGAGGCGAGCGCAGCGCGCGCGGATGACCCCCGCCCCAGCGCCCGCTGATTGAACGAGGCTAAATCGGACGAAAACCTCGGTGACTGGTCGGAAAAGTATACTAAACAGATCGTGTCTTCGCTGCTGTGAGTTGGAGCTTTCTCCACAGTGACGCATCACGTGGACCCGCGCGAGAAGAAGAACCTGCCGGTCGCGAATTTGACCGGGATTAGTCCTGCAGCCGGGGGAGGTTCGCTGTGGCGCACGCCGCCGGGAATACAAAGCGATTCGATCGATGCCGCGCGAATTCAGTTCGCACACTTACGCCAGGCGCCAGTGGATAGATAGTAAACACTTAAGGTCGGATACTTAAAACGGCGCCGAAGACATGCTCGATTTGTGACGTGCAGAGATAGTTATCCGGTGCAAATGATGCCAACATGTTTTTTTTCAGTGGCCATGAGAAAAAGCAAAACATGCCTCGATTCGCCGAATTCCGATCTATGCTTAACCTGAAAGCGGAGAGGGCAGACGCCAGGCGTTTCCTTGTTGTTTGCGTATAGGGTGGACGAGGACATTACACGCATTCCATGTCGTATGCCGTTCCTCCGTACATGCGCGCGCCGCGGTTTGCGATCTTCGCACAAATCAAACAAGTTGATCTTAAGGCGCTCTATTCGGATTTTTACCAACGAGTTTCCAGATATAAATCTTTCTCTTCTGTACCGTCGCTTTTTTCAGATATTTCGTGTAGCTTGATATAAAGCAGGCTGGTCGGTCAACTGCTGCAGCTAGACGCCTTCTTCCAGATGCGTGTTCCGAAATACCGTATTGCAAAATCTTCTATTTCTTCTGATTTAATCGTGAAAGTTCGTGGGTTGGCGCCAGGAGACTCGTCTTATCTCAGGAGTGCAGTTAGGGGTGCGCATGCGCTATTATGCTTGTTTCAACGCTTCTCGTGTCGTGTACCTTTGATGGAGACATGGTTGTTGCAACTAGCTCACTTTCTGCATCAAAAAATAAAAAACCTTTGAGGGTTTGTTTCTTGAAGCCTGTAACTCTAAATTCACCTGGTTGAATAGAATATGCAATCGTTGCGATGCTGCTTTTTCCGATATCCGCTGTGAAAAGTATTGAAAATATTCGTGTTTTATGTGCTTCACCATACGTAAGTGTTGAAGTACTCAACTTTGATTATTTGCAGTCATACTGTGTCCGACGTAAGTTTGTGCAAACGTCACGACAAAATACTTACTGTTTCTGTGATTGTTACTGTGGTTCTGCACTACCAATGCTTGGAAATGTCAACGTGGTGCCTAAATAGATTTTGAGCTCGTAATTGCGATTAGCGTTGTCTGAAGTTCAAATTGCCTTTCTAAGCGTGATCAAACTACTGTATTTAGAAAGCTGTCAGATTTATGACATTCAGCCTAACGCATTCACAAAAAGCATTTAGTGAACTGCTGAAAAGGTTTTGCATGCTTTCGAAAACTTCAACGTTCTTGCAGCGTGAAAGACGTGCTGAAAGTGTGCAAGAAAGCTTAGCAGCCAGCTTCACTCTATCGAATGCCGCTCAGACAAATTACCCTGTCCACTGTCCATCAGCGCCACTACAGGCAGTGTGAAAATGTCTGTACCAAGACATCAGCGGGACAGAAGATAGCCATGCACATTTTTGTGGTTGCAATGATTGACAGTGCAAATAATGCATTTGCTTCTTGTCAGAAATGCTTTTAGAGACAGATAAAAGTTTTTCGTCCAAAAGGTAGAACTGTGTTGCAGTCAAATTAATCGAAACAATCGCTCCGATTGTTTCACTACTACATTAGACGTAAACCAATTCCATTTGAGGCTGTCAAACTTTGACGTGAGGTGGCACGCTCTATACTCCTGGTTGCTTTCTGTGCTTTGACAGCTTTTTGATTCATCAGTTGCAGCAAACTTGTTACTTCGCTCGATCCAGTGCAAGTTTTTCGGAGGCCAACGATATCTGAGGAATACAGAACAGTGGAAGGTTTTTCTGTCGCTAGAATCTTATTAGGTTGAGAATAGTTAATTCTAAGCAATAGACATGACTACTGGTGCAATTAGTTTCGTATAGAGCTCCACACATGAATGTTCTCGCAGAAAGCGTTGTGACTATTCGAAACCCAGTGAAAATAATTTTTTGGTTAAGTTGTATGAGGCATAGTAGTGAAGCGTTACATTTTTGGACATTGAGGATATTGTGGGGTCCACTGTATTTAAATAAATGGTGTGCAGAAAATGAATCAGGCAATCCGGTAACATTGAACCCAAGACAACATCCTTACGTCCAGAACTGCCACCAGTTCACATTAAACGGAAGCAGCTCATTTCTACACGAATGTGGGGATTTAACATTTTTGGATTTAAACTAGTGCTTTATCTTTAGCTTTTTCTGGACTGTTTCTAAAAGAAGACGATGATATTACATAAAACAATTCAGAAATTGAGTACGTTTAATTAAGAATATTTTGTCTCAAAGTAGATTTCATAGAGCGGTGTTTTACAAATGAACTGTAACGGTCCAACTGTCACAAGTTTTGAGTTTTGATGTCGCAACTACTGGTAATATGAAGTTCTGCCGAATCTGGCGAAAGCGATGTGAAACACAATATTTTCGTTGTAGAGAAATATGTCGTTTCTGTTGATGAGTCTGAACTTTCTGGAATAACATGGATGAGAAACATCAGCGAGAAACATCATAACTTGTCAAACTTATTCGCATCATAAATCGCTTGAATGAAAGAGCATTTTTTCTGTGTATTTATTGGCCATACCTATTTTTGAAAAAGCTAAATTAGGCCTGACCATTGTCATCGTAGACGGTTCTTCTCAGCGCTGACAATGAATTTCTGACAATCGCATGTCATGCACCAGTGGTTGCGGTCAATTTGGAAGTCGCATGAACGCTTGGCGTCTTAAAGTTTTCTGTTTCTATTTTCGTGTTTACCCAAATGGGTGCTGTCCGCTAGTTACTTTGGCATGATCGGCCTTGCCCGAGCAAACTTTTCCACCGTCAGAGCACCATTCATGGGTAAAGGCGTAAAGCAGATTTGACTTGCTAGAGTGAGAAACGTAAGCCCATTGCCCGGCAAGCGGGCTGGAAACACGTTAAGTAAACCGCTGTTGCGGTCAGCGTGAGATGCTCGTCTTTGGCGAATGGCACTGTGTTAAATAATACAGACGAAAGACGGTGAGCCAGGAGAATGAACACGGGATCAGACTAGGTGGAGACCAGGGTGATCAATAAAACAAAGCAGAAAGCATTTTGAGCGAGAAACATTGCTTGAAACACGCATTTGCGACGGCGAGGCACTCTTGATGCGAACCTTTTTTAATTCTTGAAATCATCCTCAATAGTCATCAACGAAATAAATTCACTGGATTAGTCATTACTTGCATTGCGTTTCAGAAACGTCTTTTGAAAGTTGTTTGCGTACAAGGTACATGAACTAAACTGAAAACTTTAAGCAAGTGAGAACTGCTTCTGGGGATCTGGTAAACGCCTTTTATCGATCCTAATCCGGTAAATCCTCCTAGCTATATCTCGTAGTTGTCGGTCACTTCAACTAGCGACGCGATGTTCATTTTCACACTTGCTAAAATACATGTTTTTTCTTACGCTACGCTAGTTCCAACACTTTTTTTTTCGGTTTTACTGCTTTCTTCTGTTTGCCATTCTTTCAGTGCAAACCTTGGTCATGTGCCGCGTTTTTGAACTGCTGTAAATCTTATTTTGAGATGATTTTTAATTATCACGTTTTTAAGTTTCGAAAGATAAACTTTAGCGAACTGAAAGTAAAATTCTGACGTTTCCTTTCCGTCAGTTTGTGTAAGACGTTTTTCTTAGTGAAAAAGACGGAGTAATCCACGCACGATGCCTGATTGATCTTTGCGTGTCATCGACGAAGCCTCCTGACGATAAAAACAGCATTTTTCGAACCGACCAGCTTGGTTTCATTGAGTCCGTTGTTTTTGCATTGCTGTGACTAGCACTCCAACAAAAGCAAGGAAAAATGCAGACGATGAAACTTACAGGAAGGGTTAGGAATTTCATGCATCTCTTTCTATTCTTTTCGCTCTGGGTTCAGCGGCAACACTAAAATTCGAAAACAAACGTGGGATTGTGTGCTTTTTCAAGCGGAGTCTTTGAAGAATTGGCCTATTTCTAACGTTTGCTGCCTCTGTATGTTGTAGTGTGTAGAACCATACCGCTTCTCTATTCTGCTCGCAGCATTAAATAGTTGGGTACGCGAAAACACCTNTGACAACCGTGAAAGTACTGCTTTGAACTAGATGAAGCTTTGTAATAATCTGACAAATCCGCAAATAGAGCTAATAACTGAGCCAGGTTGTTTGGTCATGCGTAAATTCAACTATCTGCGATAAAAGGTAATGCCTACATTAATTCAAGGTTGAGTGCGTAACCAATGCTTGTACTTCGTGACCAGTGATCAGCTTCGGTAAATAGAGCCGACAACGATAAAATACGCGAAAAGGGGAGTTTCGCCCAATTCTTTGGTGGCCAGTGATTTCAACAGAAGAAAATCTCACGCAATTGGTAACAGCTGTCTTTGTAACAGCTGTGTTTGTTACCAAGTGCATGAGATTGCAACAACGATCTTTCGCGGAAAAACCGACAAACAAATGCCGCTGAGCACCAAAATTATGCAATTAAACGTTTTTAACACATGACAAAATTTTGCAAAACTTGTAGCATGTGTACTATTTTCTATAACGAAAAAATCGACAAAGTTGCTGCTACAAACTGAAAGCACGCTTGCATCAGTGGTCTTCAACCCATCGCGGTCAACAGCCTCTATTGACCAGTGTTCTTCTTGGAGTAAAGAAGGCCAAATAGTAATCTAACGGTCAGGCCAACGAGGAGGCCAAGTTGGGCGGTAAGACTTGGTGGAAGTGTTGCGACCTTTTAGTGTAAAATAAACTAATTGCCTGTTAGGCGTGCAAACCAAATGAAGCAGTAGGGCAACACAGTGTCCACAGTATCATAAGTTAAAGTGGATGGCACACTATATCCCTTGATGACTGCAGTACTTTCTCAGCTCTCAAGTTGGGCAAGAGCACCACGCGAAAACCAACTTGTGATGTACTAGTGCCGGTTGAGTAGGTCAACTAGGCCAACGCGACATTCTGTATGGGTCGTAAATCATTAGCAACAAACTCATGAGCTTTGACATTAATTATGTTGCCGAAATTTAATCAAGTTTTGGTTGATTATGGGCATTATTTGTTTGCATTTAGGCGTTCTCTTACGTTCTGTAGTACTAGGCAGCATAGCTTCTTTCCAGAAATACAGCTTGCATAATAGTGCTTAACACCGATTTTTATTGCGCCTTATTTGGCATTGTTTTCAACTGGGCACGTCGCTGCAGCTTGACAACGTTTTACATGCGCCATTAGGCATGCGCCAGTCGCCGTCACGCGTGGGCGCCCTATGCATAGCAGAGTACCGTGGATGGACTTCTGCAGCGTTGGTCCTTATTGCGAATGTCACGTCACAATGAAGAAGAAAACCCTGTTCAGTACGACTTTTGTGCAACAGGGTTGCCATATTGGCGAATTTATCGCCAGATTCCGGAATCTGGTGATTTTTTGAAAGCATTTGGCTCCAAATTTTTTTGTTTGGCGAAATGTACGACCTGTGCATTTGCACGTATTTGCTTACATATTCATATGTAGATTTACAATTTTTAAGCTTGCTGATGATTTAAAAATTCACGACATCAAATGAAAGTGTGAAAGTTTTCAAAGTAGGAAGCATGGCATTGAGCACTTCTTATCAAATATGTTTGCACAATGTTGAAACTGTTTATGTAGAAATATTTGAAAAATTTCGAAAACTTATTCACTTTCTGGTAAAATACAAGGCGAAAGATAAAAGAGCTACAAACGACTGATTTCCAGTGAAAAAATTAATGTTTTGGTGAAGATGCAATCATTTCCAGAAGTTTGGCGAATTTTTGTTGAGTTTGGCTATGTTTTTAAGTGAGTTTGGCGACAGTTTTTTATTTCCATCTGACAACCCTGTTGCGCAAAGCCAAAACGTCTGTTCCGGTCTCGTTGTTAGCTGATCTGTGCGCACCTGAATTCGTCTTTCACGTTTCACGCAGGATCAGTTAAGATGGTACAGGCGAATTTAGTGATGAATCGCACCGGAATATCAATCACCTTATTACGCTTCCAGCCAAACTTGCATTCTGCGCTGCCACATCATAAAGGAATTCTGTTCTACGCGTACCAGTAAGTCATTTGGTACTGCGTAGAAAAGACTTCCGCCGTGAATCTGGGCATCTGTGGATTGTCGCAAGTTCAAATTGTCCCAGCTGCTTGGCGTTTAGAAATGTGGGCCATCGCAAGAGCGTATTTTCAAGACAGTTAAATTACCCCATCCTGTCGTGTACATAAAGGCCTGACATGCCGTGCATCACTGCAATTTGTATGCAGTGATGTGACAGCTACTATGAACTTAGCGAAATTCCAAATTTTCCCGTAACAGCAGGGCACGTCGTTTGCTGCAGGTGTCCGCTGCTAACCCCCTGACACCTTTTCTCAAAAGGATCTCCTAGCTAATAAGTAGTGCATTTTCCCTTTCCACAGTGAAAGATAATTGCTCGTCTGAAGCTTTCTCGTTTGTTGTGGTGAAGCGTTTCTAGGCGATCGTCTCGCTGTCGGTTACGTCACTGCAGCAAACGGCTCTTGTTAAAAGACCGATTGTTTGCACTTAACATCTCGCAAGGCGTTCTGATCCCAGGGCTTTCGTTTAGTTCTACACCTAGCAGTTTTCTGGGGTTGTGTGTGATTTCAAGAGATCTGGCAAAAGTCAAAACAGGAGTCGGGTAAATGTCGTGTTAAACATCAAAAATAGTTTATTTCAGAACCAGACAATGGGACACAGCAAAGAAATATAACACCTTCATAAGGGCAACGAGGAAGGTTCGTTGTGAAATAGGCTGAAACGTCGGCGTCATCTCTAAATGCAACAACTTAGCTTAAAGTTATAATTTTTATCAATAAGTAGTGTGCTTTTTATTCACTTTTAGTTCGTTCGCCTTTTGCGCCACAGCAGGGGTGTGCAAAATTTTTTGTCGGTGGGCCATGCAACCAACTTCAGACATCTAGCTGGGCCACACGAAAAATTGAATTTTTTCATGTACGCTTTAGTTTTTCATGTACATCAGGATTTTCATGCATGATGGGGAAATTCAGAGTGTTGGCAAGGGCCACACTAAATGGCTTGGCGGGCCGGGTTGTGGCCCGCGGGCCGCCTGTTGAACACCCCTGTACTATAGCATTGGCAGCAAGCACAATACAGGGTACACGATAGAAATACGTAATACATTGGTAATAGCGATTGCCGGTTGGTTGAGTGCTCACCCAACCAGAAAGTGCTTGAAAAGCTGATTGGCGTGTGCTAACGTGTTCTTCTTTCTACCGTAATTTCCTTGCCAACACCTCGAATGCCCCAAAACCTACATCGAAGCCTCTGTCGTTGATTGCCGGCGAAGGCATGCTGAGCAGTCGTACCTCATGCGTAGCTTGTTTCGACGCGCAGACATATACATCCGACGTAAAGCGAAAATAACAAAAACGCATACTCGCTGGAACAAAAACGCGGTGACTGCGTTTGCTGGCAGGACATTGGAGATTCAGGGAATTTCATTCTGAAAGCACTGACGAGCGAAATATTTGGCAAAACTTGAACACAGAACTGAATCTTCGATTCTCACGGCAGATAGAATCCGCAGACCGCATGGGCTGTAGAAGTAGTTCGTTTGCTTTAACTTGACTGTGCGTCCTGCAGTTCATACTTTTGAAATTAAAAACTGCTTTTGAAAAACGCTTTCTTCGAATATGAACAACCGCTTATGACATAATTGTGAAAGCGATCACATCGACAAATGAATTGGTCATGAGGCTTATTTTTCTCGTCCGTTAGTTGCAGAGAGCTTTCCTTTGTGGGTGTAGCGTTGCAACGTAAAAATGCATTTGTCGCTGAACGCTGCGCTCTGGATTACATTCATTGCCTGGCAAATTCCTTTCTCCTCACTCACCAAAGTCAAGAAGCCTTCAAAGCGATCCGGAGTGTTGGTGCGACCGCTAGGTGGCGGTATCGACTCGTACGGCGATTATTATCCTACGGAATATGATGAAGTGCAGTGAGTAAAGGATTGTTATCTGTTTGTGTCTTCGTAAATATTTTCTCCCGCTTCTCAGTTTCTGATTGTGTCGGTGAACACGGGTATTGTGTTTGAAAGAAGAGCGCGTCGACGTGCAAACTCTGTTTCGCAAGTCTGTTCTTCGCTCAACCGCTGGGGGGCCTGATTTCAGAACCTTGTAACGCTCATGCCAATCGCTTCCCCCACACTTGCTTGACAACGGATAAGGAAAATGTGTTTCGTTGCTTGTTGGATAAGGATTACTTGTTGGATAAACGGATAAGGAAAAAATCTTTCGTTGCTTGAAAAAATGTTTCGTTGCTCGTTTTTACTTTTTTAAAGTGCATCACGACGTTACGTTACCTCACTGACAGTAACAAAGCAAAGAAAGCCGGCCTGACAATGATTAACATCTCATCACAGTTGTTTAACGCGGAATTCGATAATTTTACCCGAAAATTTCCGCAATTTATTTTCGATCAGTTTCACTACTTTCAAATAATTAGCGGGAATTTATTGCACACATTGCAAATATTATATTAGAATATCCACATAACTTGCTAAAAATACTAGCATTTTGTGGCCCAGTGTTTGAACTTTTGCCAAACCAAGTAATACCTGCTTAACACTGCAGCTTTCTGAATTTACTGTTTGGGCAACTGCAACGTAATCCTTTTCACATTAGGATGCGTAACGTTATACAAATAATAACATTGCCTTACTATTTTTTTATTTTTTTACTCGCCAAGGCAGAATTGTCATTGAAAATGTTGTGTGATCGTTTTCTTCCCCTTATGTTGGAACTTCTATTGGAGATGATTGACATTGCATTTCCCAATTGTGACGTAATACTTTTCCTTGCTTTTTCTCTGGGTGTTTCATTGAAAATGTTAAATGTTTTACTCGATACAATCGTGACAATAATTCAATGGCTGCAAAGCTCATAAAAGACAACGATGATGAAGCAGAACTGTAAAAATCATTTTCATAATTTTATTGAAAGCTATGGTTCCGGATAAAATATCTTTATTGTTATGCTCGCTAATCGTTAGATCAAGACAAAAAGTTCCGTCTAAAAGTCTATCGGACTTGCATTTCGCCTTAAGTCTCTCGGACGTTGTAAATGGTATGCAACTTTCGAAAAAAGTGAAACGTGTGCTGCTCACGTGGATGTTTCAGGGCGCCTGATTGTGGCCTCGGACTTTTCAGTGATGCGTTAAAATTGTGCATTCTGTCTTTGGTCACCGTCCAACCTCATGCTGTGTTTGCACAAGGTCAGTGTCTTTTGCGTTAACTCTGAGCTGAGCTTGCGAAAAAGTTACCGTAAAAACTTGGACGAAAGGCAGTTCATCGTATTCTAAACATCTGTTCGGAGTTTCGCCACGTTTGCGATTATCAAGCAGGAATTGCAAAGTTCTAGAAATGAAATAATTCACTACGTTGTCCTCTAGCGGCGGTTTTCGCTGCATTACAGTTTTTATCAGGCTGTTTGTTGAATGAATGTTCGAATCAAGAGCTCAGCTTTTGGAAAAGCTTATAATCCAAAGGTTCAAGAAGACGAACAAGTCGCTGGCCTACGTCCAACTCGCACGTAAAAAACATTCAACAGGGTGACTCGTCAAGCTTTTCATTGTCACCGACGATAAAAAGTTCGTATTTTGTTTGCGTTTTTGAACAAATGCCTGCCTTTTCTGCGTTCGTTTCTCGGCCATGACAAACGACAGTTTAAGCCACGTGATGACACCTGTGGCATGACTGAAGAGCGGCACGGACTCGTAAAAACGTAAAGAGTGTGATGTTGCTTTTTTATTGCTTGTTGATGAGTAAGACTCGGACGTCGCGAGGGAGACCGAATTGCCACTTGAAAGATCGCAGAAGGGGTGTTTACTGCTGTAATGAAAGTCGGCTCTACAGAAATTCGGCAGCTTGTTTCGGCTAATGACTTCTGCGGGTGATCTTATCTGTGAGTTGTCCTCTGTCTAGCCTGAGTTTGTGTTTGCTCAGGACCAAAGCACATGTTTATAACGGAGTTTTCCTGACAGTTGACAACACTTTTTCCAGCCATTAGCGTTGTTTAAATAGTGTAACTGGAATTTTGAGTTGTGACGAACACCATCATGCTATGTCGTGCGTGTAAACGTAGTATTTGTTTTTGCCGGTGCTTTTGATCTGCAAGCATTTTATGAAATGTTGCGCTAACCAACGTATAGCAGATATTGATGCGCCGCGCAACGGCAGACACGTTGTAATCAGTGGCGATCAAAATTAAGTTTCAATAATCTTCCAAATCGTGGTTTACGGAAGTCATCCAGTTGGCTAAGCTCTTAAGGCCCTTTCGTAAGTTACCCGGAAAAGCCCACAAAAGAGCTATCTGGCGCCCGCAAACTTGGCAAACCTTTTGAACAAACTTTTCGTGCCGAAAAGAAGCAAATCCATCCATCAGGTGCTTCATATCCGCGTAAGGCTGGGCGTCTTCTATTTTTTCCAAAATGACGTTAACTCGGTTGAAGACCATCGTGCTGGAAACTGTTGACAGCGAAATCGCTTTCTGGGGACAATGCGGTGCACTGACGCCGGAAAAACGATCGCGCCAATTCTCTGTGCGGGAAAAGAGCTTACCGCAAGCACGTAGCCTCACGGAAGCCTGCCTGACTTCGATTCAGGGATGAGGTCTTGCCGGCACCAGGCTAATTGATTCTGCGTGCCCCCTGATCGCGGTAAATGACCGAAATTGACAGTGTACTTGCAACTTAGCGTGATCTTTGGTTTCAAACGTCTTGCATATTTGCCAGTGACGTCCGAGGCCTTTCAGCGCTAGACTTAAGACTGATTTCTGCTTTGAATTCAGTAAAAGCAACCGCTTTAATCAGGTTTCACTGATGTTTCAAGTCTCGACGTAAAAAGCTATTAGTGCTTCTGCAGATCACATAAGCGTGCAAGTGCTTCGCCGAAAAATTCACCAAAGCCTTTATTTGCCTGTGCGTCAAGCGGGTTATCAACACAGTCCGACGGGTGCGCTGATGCTGTGTTTTTTCTGCTGAAAACAATGTGAGTCGACGTTCTTGACGTACCGTGACTGATGCGTTAACTCTTAAAAAATCTTCGGACGACCACGGCAAGTAGATTGCGTCATTGCTCTATATTGCCTACCGACTACGTAACTGGTTTGCGATGGTTAGCGTGTGTCGTCATTGGTGAACTAAGGCCGCCTGTCTCTCTTGGCCGCCTGTCTCTCTTGGCCGCCTTGGGTGAACGCGGTGGGCAAAGGATAAGGCATGTCGCACAATTGTAGAAACAAAAATCGGCGGCGATAGGTTTTATATTATTCTCAGCAGTTGGCGGAGTTTGATCAAAACAATCGTTTTAAGCTTCTGCGATTCGAAAATGATTGGTGCAGAGAAATTCGGGTCGAGTCTGCGGCTTGTTTTCAAAGGCATTGCCCCGTAGAAGTGGTATTCGGAAGGAAAAATAATTACGGCAAACGAAACAGAAACTGGATGAACTTCTGTTGCCTACAGCTACTCTGTGGAGACTGGATTTTCAGTGTTTTGCGCTGTCATCTTATCTGAAGGTATTGAACCTCAATCCAGTCGTTCAGACAAAGTGCAAAGATTGTGTAGCTGCAGTTCACGCCATGAGGACTACTTTAGAAAATGACGTCTAAAATTTAGAGGCTCTCTTGTCATTGGTAAACGCCTTCCAACCAGAAAAAACTGTTTGTTCTGAACAACCTTGGTTTGTTGCGGCATTGAAAAAGCGCCCGTGACCACCTTAAAGGGAACCTAAATTTCAATAGAAGTGCAATGCCCCGAAACGATGTTTGACTCGAAAAGAGATTCATAAAAATTTTAAGCAAACTTAACATAATCCGGCATGTCTGAAATCTTTTTTGAAGTTGGAAATCTAATGTCATGTCTTATTGGGTGTTTATCAAGGAACACCTCATTTCAAACTGTTTGCATCTTGGAATTTCCTTTCATGTGGGCGTCTTTCTTGCCATCCCTCACAGTCAAACAGCTCAGTGGCCAGCGGCTTTCAGCGTGCACATTTGACACAGCAAGAAGCTTTCATTGCTGGATGCACTGATTCCTATCGGGGCATCATGGCCATTGTTCCCTTCGCCGACGACGTTCTGTCAGATACGAAAGACCGAGCACCTCAAAATCTGACCGCGTGCCACAAAATGCTGACGCGTGCGGAGGTTTGAAGCAGTATAATGTACCGCGTGGCCGGTGCGAACAAACATTTGACACGGTGACGTGCGTCACGATCCTTTGGCTCCTCCAGGTTTAACGCACCGGCATTCTGTCACGGAGCGTCGCAAAAGCGTCTGGACAGTTTCACCAAGCGCCGACTAAAACGTAGGCTGTAGGGTTATTCACAACTGCGTTCGTGACTTACCCTGAAAAGCAGTGGCTTCACCGTATGGAATCATCTTCCATCATGTACGCATTATGGAGTACGTTGTGCTAGAAAATAAAAGCGGCATTTAACCGCTGTGTCAAAAACAAGTGAGGCTTCGTGAAAGCACAATTTCGAATAATTGCGGTGTGAGTTGAGTTAGATACCTCCGCCACAGTTGCCTGCGCTTTGTTGTTGGCATTCTATGAAAATTTTTCAACGCTGCCATATTTATATATGCAAGATTGGTTGCGCAAAGGTAGGGTTTAGTTTTAAAACAACGATAATTTTGTGTTTTGAGTGCTCTGGTAAGTCTAAAATAAGTCGTAGGAGAAGGATCTGTATTTTCCCTTGTGGTTAAAAATCGCATGGAAGCACTAGATAAATTTTGAAAATCAATCATTAATTTCAAGTAACTAAGTGTTTACTTTCTATGTTTGTTCTGCATTTCCTGTAGTTATCTGTCAATATTCACTATATGAAACCCTGAAGAAGTAGGAATGCCGTGCGAGGTTTGAAGACAATGTTTCAACTGATATATCTTCTTGGAGAACTGACGTATCAACTGTTTGCCATACACAGGTTCTACCGACAGAAAACACTCAACCCTTTTTTATGAAACTAGACTTCGCAAAGGTGACAAACAAGCGCATCATTTGGCAATTTTTTTGTATATAGGAAATCGATTTAACGTAATATTACAACTGAAGTTTTCAATTGTCGCCTACCCTTTTCCGTTCGATTGTTGAGATGTAAATCAAACATGTGCCTTCTCTCTCTCCTGACCTGCAATCTTAGCTGGAATAACGAATCGAGTGAGAATACTTACGATTTAAAAACATGCGACGGGTTGAGAAAGATCTTGAAGTTGTATCTGTTGTACAAATATTCGCCCGACCTTCGGCCTGTCACCTTTACAAAAAGTGGCAAAATCTGGGGTGATTCAATGTGCGTTTTAGTTGGCGGATTCCTGAACTCGGTTTCCACAATACGACTAACTTCAACACTGTTGCAATTTCGTCAGTAGCTGCTGCAGTTTGATGGTTTATGAGCTCCAGCTGTTCGCGGTGAAAAGCACGGGTTGCATTTTCTGCAGAGACGTGAGTTTGTTACGACAGTCTTGATGCAATGCCAACCACAGAGGCTCTTATCAAACTGCCAAAGTTCTCCAACACTAACATTAGGAAGATAAAGTTTACAACTGCATCTTTTTCGATATTTCTCGTCNCACACAGGGTCACATATCAACATCATTAAGTGCCACAAGCTTCACACGAAGCGTTTTAATATACATAGCAAAAATAGTGAAAATCCATGCCGACCTGCAAAAATGCAGTAATGATGACAAACCCAGCGTAGGCAGCGTTCTTCGCAGCCGTCGGGTACTGTTCATCTCGTACGTTGAGTGTAATAGCGCCGCAAGTGTGAAACGCAGCTCGAGCCGAATTGGATAACGGGGACTTTGAGAATCCACAAACTCTCAATTTTGTCGAATCTTCACTCTTAGTTCGACTAAGAGCTTGACGGATCGGCCGTTTTAGTGCGTTTTGCGATTTCCAGCACACGTCTGTGTTTGCTGGAGCGACGTGCAGTTGCCATGTAGACGAGTGGCGTAAATGGACTCGCAAACATCGACGTTTTGGCAAGGTTTTACTTTCAGTTATCTTTCCAGAGACGCTTGACGCTGCTCTCGGTCAAGTTGTCTGCTTGCTTTGGTTTGAAACGGCGTTTCATCGCTTCACGTGGATGTCCCTATTCGACTTCTGTACTGAAAAACGGTCCTCGAAGTCAAATCGCCACTTTAACAAAGCTCTGCGATGTTATGCTAGCATTGTTCTTAACTGCGTCAGCACGATCTTGGAAACGTGCATCGCTCTAAAGTGTGCCACAAATAACCGAAGTCCGAAAAGCGATTTGTTCTCCGGTTGGATTTGCAGATATCCTACAAGCCCTTACAGTGTTCACAAAATTAACTACGAATTCTGCCAATGGATTACATGACTCCTGCAGACACGTTGCCAAAACGTCTTTGTTAGTGCAAAAGCAACGGTTGTTTTTGTTGTCGAAATCGTGCATTGTGCCCACTATACTACTGTCGGGAGTGCTTCCAATTTGTGAGATGGCAATTTACGCCTTACGGCATGGCTTTCACCAGCGGTGTAGCTGACCCTCCGCACCATAAGTAATACCACAGAAAATAAATTGTGCTTCAAATTATTTCTGTTTACGTACGATCGCAACATACGATGTTTTTCAACCATGCCGTAGACATGTGTAATTTAATGAAAAAAATTATCCATCACGCATTGTCACACTAACAAGGTACATATGTCCCGCCCGGACGAAGGG
>JGI24158J21664_10000463_pt1 | contig 36817 bp, 22 predicted proteins | sample Ectturendosymbi3_FD_21664 | JGI IMG/M metagenome (IMG submission 21664) | reverse complement strand
AGGTCAGAGCATTCTTAGTACCCCCAAAAAAATTTTGAGATATATATTGCTCTGTAAGAGATATATAAGCTGCTCTGTGACCCAAGGATCTTCGTACTCCTTGATGTTCAATCTCGTACTCCTTGGGGGTACGAGTACCCCCGGTTGGGAACCCCTGCACTAGACAGACATAGCTACTCTTAACAACTTGGGCGCTTGAACCTACATTCTCCTCTGTAGGCTCAGCAGTACCAACTTGTAAGGGCAACAAATCTGTCCAGGAGACTTTTATATTTTTCATGCCTTTATCCTTTCCTTCTTTATCCTTCTTCTTGCTGCTCCACTTGTATACTTTCTGTTCAACTGTGGCATTTTTATAAAATTATTAATATACCAAATGTTTCAATCTCTATAAATCATCATTTGGTATAAAAAATTATCATTTGATATAAAAATTTGTCATTTCGTATAAGTATTTGCTCTTATTTGATGGGGTCTTTTCAGAAATATTTGGAAAATATTTTCACCCACAATTTTTTTCAGTATTGAAGTTGGTTTGAAGCTTTTTTTATATTTGCTTATTGGAGATGGTGGTGGGAACCCTTTAAAAGTATGGTGCTTACACATTACAGTTGCTGATAGGGGTCCCTTTGAAAGCAAGCTACATGCAAGGAAAATTACTGTTTGGGTCCCCGTTGAAAGCATAGTACTTGCAAATAACAGTTGCTGTTGGTGTCCCCTTTGAAAGCAAGGTACTTACACATTGAAGTTGCTGTTGGTGTCCCCTTTGAAAGCAAGGTATTTACATATTACAGTTACTGTTTGGGGCCCTGTGAAAGCAAGGTGCTTACTTCATTACAGTTGCTGTTGGAAGCCCCTTCGAAAGCAGTCTACTTACACACTACAATTTTTTTAGGGTCCCCTTCAATGAAGTTGGAACGCCGAGTACTTTCTCATTTCAATTGCTGTTGGGACCCCCTTGAATGCAAAGTACTTGCACATTACAGTTTCTCTACAGGGGCCCTTTGAAAGTAGAGTACTTGCACATGATCTGCTTTGTAGTGTATTATATGATTGGATAATAAGTTTTTCACCAAAAAATAGAGAAAATTTTAGCGTGTAACACCTCAAAGAGGGGCCCCCAAAAAGGGGGGGCTTTAGGCCAGATGTTCGCTCCTCTCCCCTTAAACACACCACTGTTTGATAGGTATTATTGTAGGGAACTCGTAAGTATTTCATACTAGTCTGTGCGTTGCTCCAGAATTGGGAAGCATAGATTGGCGTGCAATAGGCATAGAAAAGAGTGGTTCTTATAATTACTGCAGTTGAGCACTGAGCATAACAGTGTCGAAAATTCAAGACTAGTATGAAACACGAGTTCCTTACAATTTGCCTTGTTTTTGGTGAAAAACTTGTTAAGGTATTGTTTAGTTCCACCACAGCAAAGATGAGGATTGGACTGGACCTGAATTGGACTGGATCCGGCCTGCGACGAATTTTATTATTTTTGGATTGAATCCAGACTGTAAATTGCTTCATATTTTTACGACCAGGACCGGATTCGGACTGAGTTAATGGAAAAAACTTGCTTGTTTTTGTCATCAGAAAGATGCATTTTTGTTCATTCTTTGGACTTGTATTTTAAAGTTTGTCAACTTTTTGGACTATGGCTGGACTTTGTTTAGACTGAGTTTCAAAAATTCTGGGCTGGAACTGGATCGCACAATATGAGAGACAGTCTGCTCATCTCTGAACCACTGTTCTTTATTCAAATATTATTCCGCTGAGTGTCGCTGTCGTGGCGTGTGATTCATAGTTACAGGCCCAAAAGCAGCAGAAGAGAAGCAGAAGGGTCTTCTACAGTCTGCAGCGGAGGTGGCATATGTTATGAGGTGTGGTGTGTATCGATCATCCATCAATTATTTCTTTACCTTGTGTCGGCAAAATTCACAGATTTTAATGATGGTTTTTGAGATTTCTGCATCTACTACTGCCAGTAGTAGTAGTAGTAGTACTGGTGTGGAGGAATTATTCGGATTTACTTCTTGGTTATTGTTATAGAATAGCCAAGCCTACTGAACTTAAATTCTAATTCAAAATTCTAGTAAGCTTATTGTTGTATTTCGGATGTCAGATTCCTTGCCCCATTTTTGTACTATTTGACTGTATATTTTTGTGGATAATAATGCTGTAATTAAAAAAATCATAATAGCCTATAGGGTACAGTTAGCAAAGCTGACTACGCTAGTAGTAGTAGTAGTACAGGATTTCTTCTTGAAAAAAAAACTCTTCATCAATGAATACTCATTTTTATGCAAGTATGTAATTGTTTGTATTGTTGACACAATGCTAAAACCTGCTAAAGACATATGGGCCTAATCAGGTTGATCATTGATTGATTTATTGTAGAGTGTGGTGCTTTCTAAGATAGAATCCTGATGAATATCATGGACTTAGCCTACCTAGCTAAGTGACCCTCTTTTTGTTGTTGCAGTGTATTCTAATCACTGTCAGTTTCATGTGCCATTTATGATTGATTAGGTTCATGGCATTATGTACAAACGTCGTAATATTGTAAAACGATATTGAGTAGCCTTCTGTGAACTTGATAAGATGCCTTAAGTTTTGATCATAATTTTATGGTAGTGTCTATTTTGCCTCATGAAGGCAAAATATTTGNTGAGGCTATTTTGCCTTTAGTCAAACATGTGTGGTTGAAGTGGTCACGTGACAACAATGATATTNAAAGAGAAATGAGTTACGGTTTACTTTAGGATTAAGGTTTAGGGTTGGGGTTTAGAGTTAGGGTTTAAGGTGAGGGTTTAGGTTTAGCCTACAATTCACACAACACAAGTTGCTAACAGGCTTGCCAGCTATGAAACCATGACAACACTCATCCATACATGTAAGGCTGTACTGTTACAAACATCATGGTAAACTAAGTACAGTAGAACTTGTCTAATTCGTCATCGTCTAATTTGTCAATTCGCTTAATTCGTCACTTTTTCGCCAGTCCCAGCAGAATCCCTACCTTTTATGTACATTTCTGTTTGTCTAATTCACCATCGTCTAATTCGTCAATTTGCTTAATTCGTCACCTCTTTTTATCCCAAGAAGCATTTTTTTCGTCTAATTCGTCATTTGCAATGTCACTTTTGATGCCTTAAGCAGCTAGTACGTATGGGAATTCAAACAAATTAAGGATCTTTGTCTGAGAATTGTTGCACCTCGNAATTTGTTTATCGAATTTATACATGAGGTTCGAAGCGNGACCCGACTCCTTATTTACATTGAGAGAATGCGGAAAAATTTATTAAAGATTTAAAAGGTGCTTGATTAAATGGGGGATTCCAGATAGAGCAGAGGAATTACTTGTTGTATTCAACCATAACGTCATAAAGTTGTATTTTACTGCAAGAGCACTATGTATACGAGTTACTATGATAAAGTATACGAGCTTCTGTGATAAAGTTTTCACCTGTTTGCATAATTCGTCACTTCGCCTAATTCGTCACTTTTTTCTAATCCCCTTCAGGTGACGAATTAGGCAAATTCTACTGTAGTAGGTCATGCATTATGAACTTATCATGTGACCACTTAAACCAGTTTTGTTTGGCTAAAGGAAAAGTATTTCCTGCAGTGTTTTTGCAACATGAGGCAAAAACTGCCTAATTTTATTACTTATTCATCACTAGTCTTTTAGTGCAGTTTTTGCCAGTAAGAACTTACTAAGTTACTGTTGTAATTTGCCTGCTGTTGTGATAAAGTTGAAATACTGATAAATCCAAATTTGTAGTAGTATCTTGCAATTATTGTGGCATAAATCATAAGCCTTAGTCGTTGAATGTGGCACATCAAAACATCATTGTTATGCTAAAAGAGACCATGTCAGAGACAGTTGTTCTATGATAAACCTGCTTTCAAGCCTGTCTTTAGGTGGACAGTTTTATATATGTGTTAGCAAGCTCTGAAACCATTCACTCTTGTGGTATCTGAATATGAACAAAAGGTGCATCTTGATCTAGGAGTATATTATTGCCAAAATGATGCTTTTCTTGACTATGCATGACTACTTGACTATGTTATGCGATATTGTTTGATTTAAAAAAATACCTTGGATTGTTAATAGCCCTTACCTCACTAGTATGCTGACAGTGGTTTTGTGCATGTGTTCTGTTCTATAAAGTAAAACAGAAGGATCTGTATTATAAAGTAGATGCATGTAACCTAAAATTAGTTTTGATGAAGTATAGAATGAACATACAACAACTTGTGAACTGTGTCTTACTAAAAAATGAGATATTTAGTAGCATTTTATAGTTGTGTGCATTGCAAGCAGCTTTCCACTTGGTACAACATTCATCAAACCATATCTAACAACATTTAAGAAAATTTTGGAAACATGAGTTTTTAATAAAATGTTTACTTGTTTAATTATTTTGCATTGCACAGAAGATTTGCTTGCCATTCTAAGGTATGAAATCGTGTTGACATATGTATTTTCTTTTTTTTTCTTTCATATAACGCATAAAATTATAATTTCTTTCATGTTTGCACCTTACATTATTATTTTTCTTTTTAATTGTGTAACTGTGGTAATTATTTGATTGTTATTCATTGCCACTAATTTTGTAGATTTTGATAAATTATGTTTTCTGCATAGATTTTGATAAATTATGTTTTCTGCATTTAAAAAATTCTTTGTAGGTATTAATTTAGGTATAGGTCTTGTGTATCAATATAGCATAACCTTGAAGTTACATAAAGTTGCAAAAGAAACAATAATGCAAGAAGTATGTTTAACTCTGCATTTTTGTATTGCATTTATAAGTTTTAAGCCGTTGCTGCTCATGCTTTCCTTGTTTTTTCTTACTTAAGTATAGTGATTTGAATATATATATACTCTCTGATTTTTGAATACGTGAAAATGAAGCAAAAACATTTTTCACTACAAAGAAATTTTCAAACTTTCATTTTACTAAGATGTTGACCTGATGGTATATTCAATGCTTTGATCAAATACTGTTTTTTTTAAGTTTCAGCTAATGTTTAAAATAAGACCAGTTTTAATGAGGGTAGAGAATCAACATGAGTGCAATTGCTGAAGCACACATGCCAGTCAGTAACATTCGACCACCATCTCGCATAAGAAGAGACACATCAAGATCAAGCTCAAAATTAAAATGGAATAATGTTACATGCGATACTGCACCTGTGTAAGTTGCTGTATGATGTGCAGATATTCTTATTCACCAAGGGAGACACGCCATGTTGCAGTGTTTTGTAAACTTATAGATTATGAAACTAATGGTGCTGCAATTCTACAGAGACATGTGCCGCAGCTAGTAGCAGAACTGTCAGACAACTTATTGCAGTTGTGTATAGCTCTGTGTTATACAATGTCAAACAAAACGTGGTGATATCAGGTATGAATAATTAACTTATTTCTTATACCATATTTTTCGGGCCAGAAGGTGCACCAGATTATAAAGTGCACTTTTGATTTTTGAATGCTAGCTGTTCTTTTTTCATACATAATGTGCACCAGATTATCAGGTGCAAAATGGCAGACTACAAAGAGGGAGTTTAATCTGTCACACATATCTAATCTGCTAGATACAAGTAGAATAAACTAAAAGCTGTGTGTGTCTTTGATTCGGTGTGCACCAATGTAGTTAGGAGCCTCACAAAGCAATGCATATAGCTCTGTGCACAGTAGCCCCGCAGAGTAATACAATCTATGCTTAAACATTAATATATGTGCTAGTTACTCATGGAACCACAAGCCGCTGCTCATTGTAATTGTTGGTTTATTATGTTGCACGATGGTGTGTTTACAAAAAATAATAATTAGGAATTGAATAAATAGCACTGTTGCGATCGGAAATCCTGAGCGGCATGTGCGCAAAGTGTTGTACTGTGGCAGCAAGCAACAATAGAGTTCACCTGACAAGATCACTCTCTTATTGCTTGTTCGCGCCACATATTGATGGTGTTGTTCTGCGCGCACATTCCGTTCGTGGTGAACTGCGCATTCAGCGCAACGCCAGGCACCAACGGAGAGGTTGCAACAACATCCCCTCCTTTTTACAATGAACCGCACCGATCGCGCGTTCTTTGTGTGAAGACTGAACCCGGCACGACCTTCCTATCCGGGTCACAGCACCATTTTGTTGCGATCAGAAATCCCGAGCAGCGTGTGCGCAAAGTTTTGCGCTGTGGCAGCAAGCAACAATAGAGTTGATGGTGTTGTTCTTCACGCACATTCCATTCGTGGTGAACCGCGCATTCAGCGCAACGCCAGGCACCAGCGGAGAGGTTGCAACAGCACCATTTACCACATAAAATTGGTCCTAGGTGAGAAAGCACAACCAGATTCATACATTAGGCGCACTGCATTATAGGGCAAACTTTTAATTTTTGAGAAAATTAAAGGATTTTAAGTTCACCTTATGGTTTGAAAAATATGGTGTGTATAAATTTATCACCAGCAAAGAAATAAGTTTTGTTGCTATTGACTGCTATTATATCTTCTTCTTTCTTTAGTGAGCTTATTACAATAAGAGCTTTTGACTGTTATCTTTAGCACATACATGTTTAGCAGTTTATCGGTTTATCAAGCTGCTGTGTAAAAAATGCTGTTAAAATCTTGTATTGCATTATACGAAGATTAAAACCAGTTAATGTTTCAAATGTATTTTAAAGATTTCTTAAAAACTACCTCAATGAAACCTGTTCGTCAACTAAAACTTTGATAATCTTTAAACTAGTTTTCTGTTAGTGGCTTAGCACTGCTAATTTTTTATGTGTTAAACAATCTTTTAGGTTGTGTTTTTTTCACGAACTGTTGTGTTCGCATCATTTTAAGTGCAGCTATTTTCATTTGGCCATTGATTCACCAATATGGATTCTTTCATGGTAGTGAAGTTGTTGAAAAAATAACAGGATGTGTTTAGGTTTGTGCATTTGTAAAGCCAGTTTTGATGGTGTTGTTTAGATCAACAAACAGATTTTGTAAGGTGGCAGAAAAAATTTATGTAGGGAGTGAAAAATTCTTAAACAAGTTGATTTAACTGGTATGAGATGGTTAGATGTGGTTACAATACCATACTTCTTCACTCTTTTGACCTGCTCAGTTTCAAAGTATGATATTTCAGTCACGGTGTATTTGATTTGTTAATGTGGATTGAAATTAGAATAAGAGTATACAAATCATTTGACGAAAAAATCACTTTTGGATTTGTGTTATCATATGATCTACTTGCTAATGGTCTACTTGTAAAAAGGTATTCTAACAAAAAACATTTTAAACTTGGTCAGTGCCAGGATTTAATGTGTACAGTAAACTTTAAGGACTTTTAACCAATATATAGCTTTTCTTGATGTTATAAAGTGGTAAAACTGTAAAGGCACTATAAGTGGGGACCTCAACATTTCAGGTCAGCTTGGCTGGTTTGCAGCCCAGTCCATGTCAAAATTTCTAAGAGCATTGTCTCTGGAAATAACCACCTGGGAAAAATGTATGTGAAGACTGCAGAAACTTATCATGGTATCTCCAAGTAAAGTTGTGCTTGTTATTTAAATTAGAAGAATAAACAGCTAAATTTTAATGATGTTATCAATAAGGTTGTGATTACAAACATGTCTAGGTGGCAATACCAGTGTACATGTAGCTAGCAAAAGAACTTTTTAAAGAATGGTGTATTGAACATTGACAACTGCCAGCTGAATTACCCAATAAAAATCAAATCCCAATACTTATGTATTGCAGTGTACATTTTATGTTTTCAGTTTGTGTATGTCTTTGTCCTTATAGATTAAGTTGGCATCTTTTCCAATTATTTTTGTAATTGGTTTTGTTACAGTTTTTTAGGTGCTACATATGAGCATGTCTGTTCAGTTATTTACCTCAATTAGCATAGATGTCAGATCAGAAAATTATATGCATATTTTGGGTGTTCCAGTAATATTTTGTAGCTTCAGTTTTGCCAATTTTGTGAGTTTATTTCACGTCTTAGCAAAATATTTTTCTTTCCTGACAAAACCCAGATTGTTCATAGTATTCCAACGTATCCTGACACTTACATTAAAAAAAGTGAAACCACTCAATCTAGTTTATTACTATATAAGTAAATATCAATAAGTAACTCAATATTTTGTAGAACCAACCACTAGGGATAAAAGGAGTATTTCAAGTCAAAACCAACTGGTGCTTTACAAAACATTTGGTAACTGTTCTAATGCTTGTGTCAATATCTTGGTAGGTCTTCATGTATGGAATGGAAAATACATTTTATTAAAAGTGTTGGAACTATTTTTATGCTTTCAACTTTCTTGATTTGCAGGCAAAATCCTAGCCTTAAAGTCCAAGATTATGATCCTGGATATGCTTTGAGGAAAATTGCCTTACTGTATGAAAAGAATCAGAATGAAGAAGTTGCTGCTCTTGTGAAAGGCTTGTCATCATATACATTGAATAAGATATACACTGAGTTTCCAGTTGACATGTTTATTGACAGTTTACCCCATACACTTTGCATTATATATGCTGTCTATTCAAGGGTGTTTGCTGAGGTATGGTAGGATTTGATTTATCTATTTATGTCTTCTTCAGTAATTTTTGCAATTTACACTTGCTAAGTACAATTGAACCAGCCTGATTTTCTTTGCTATTAACAGTTAATCAGGTTTGTGTTATTGTCAAGTTATACCAAAAACTTTTGCAATAATCTTAGTTTGTGTTTGATCCATGCCCTCATTGTTTGTCTTGAAATGATTTCATTTTCATTTATTTTTCTGCTATATACTGTTCAAAAAGCTTTTTCTTTGTATGATTTAATGACAGAATTCCAGAAATTTCCCTACGTCTGTACTCCCTCTAGCAAAGCTGGCAATGCAAATTGTCAAATTATATGCAAGAAGCTTCTCCAAAGACTTGCCAAAACTAAGAGACTGGGATAAACAAGAAAGACAATGCAAAGGATTATTGAAGGTTTGTTTAATTAACTGAAAATGAAAATGGAGCTTAAGCTTTTGTACACATGAATGAAGCATTTTTGGCTCATGAGTAGATGAACCGTGATTGCAATCAGATAGTTTTAGTGCATATATTTGTTTTTGCATCTGGATTTTATTACTGTTGTTGTTATCAGAATGACTGGGTCATAAATTTCACTGCAAAAGAACAGTTTATTTCAAATCAATCTACTTTGGTTGTACTTATTTTGAAATTGGTAAGTTTTTATCTGAACACATCTTACTACTACAAATTAAACTATGTAATTGTTGTTGTGTTACCGTGGGTGTCGGCAAGATTTTTTCCCAGAGGGCCAATACTGGATTTTTCCTGGTGATAGCCAAAACTATTTTTCCAGGGGGTCTGGCAATGATGAAATTTCATTTCAACAACTTGAAGCTAAGTGAAAAATGTTTCTATATGAAAACATCAAATTCCAAAATCCAGGGGGGCAAGGCCTTCCTCTGAACCTCCTTCTGATATCGGATGTGTGCTACTCCTTTTGTGAAGTTTAGACTTGCTGTGATGCAGAACGTCTGAATGAGAATAGACGATACCAAAATCTAATTTGAAGCAAGCTGAACTTTCCGTTGATGTTTTTTTGCAACCAATATGCAAAGTTTTATCAAACAAACGTTGTTTCAAACAAAGCAGTGATAAAACAATGAAATACCACTCTACCAACAAAACCATTTGCAGATTATGGGTTACGTCGATGGCATCGGAATTTTGAAAATGCTCCGCCATCGCCGTCGATGCTTGGAGAGAGCATTGGAAGGAATAGGTGGACACGGGATGCTCGAAGTTGAAACAACCCCAATCGGTGAAGAAGAGATAAAAACGGAACTGATGCCTATGTCTTGTGCTTTGCACGTCGAACTCGAACGTATGGTGTCCAACTGCAAAAAAACATCGCAAAAGCTGCACAGAACTGCTCGCTCTTTGTCAGAGCAAGAATCAAATTCAGCTCTAATTTCACCAAACAAAAGCAGCGTTTTTTCAACAATGGATTCAGGTAAACTGGATAAATCTGCCACTCTGGAATTCCCATCTGGTTGGAATCACCAAAAGCTAATGAACTTGACGTCATCAGATATTCAAGTGAGCAAAAGTTCACCCTGACTCTAATGTTATGTGCGTTCTTTCGGTAGATGGCTCAAATGTTTGGCAATAACACAAGTTTGTCTGGTTGGTGAGCAAGTTCCAAAATATTGTTAGTAGTAAGCGCACAAATGAGAAGGTATACGACACCATTTTGTAAGTGAGTCAAATATTTCTGAAGGCAAGCAAAATTGCAAAAATCAAACACAACATGTGAAAGGTTGTTTCTGAGGCGCAATGTGGAACTTACTGCTCTGGACCGCTGTCTTGATTACTGTGTGCTTAAGCCCGAACATATCATGCAGTCATTAACCCGCAAACATTGCATCAAAAAAGCTTAGGTTCAAATCAGGCCCGTAACCAGGGGGGGCGAAGCCCCTCCCTTACACAATTCTTCGCCCCGCCTAGAAAAATGTGTTGAGCTCAACTGAAAATTATTGGACATAGTTTAAAAAATTTGGGCCCCTCTCAGAAAACTCTTCGCCACCCCTGGTGTCCCAAGCTGGCTACGGGCCTGGTTCAAATTTCAAAATAGTGCTTCGCTGCGTCTGTACTCGCCGAGTGTTTGTGTAAAGCAGTGGTTTTTTAACCTTTTCTCTACCACGCCTCCCTTAAGTAATTGTCCTGTGTTTCAAGCCCCACTGACTCCAACTGTGTAAATAGGACGGAACACTTTCCCGTTCAGAAACTTCCCATGTTCTAGAGTGCGTAAGGGCTCGCGCCCTCATGGAAATTTATTGACGTCCCCTGGGAAGGCGTGCCCCCAGTTAAGAACCACTGGTGTGAAGCCTGCGTTTGTTTTGCAACACAAGCGACTGAGATATTAAGAAGCGATAATTGCTTTCAGGATCGGTTGTACAGGAACAAAGCGATTCTGAACGTTATTGAACCAACAATGAACTACGCGCAACTTCCAAAGCTGGTTTCGGTGTTACAAGTAAGGAGCAGGTTTTAAACATTACGGTTGATAGGCACGTAAACGGTAAGGAAAAATCACACTATTTGACCGTAATCATTGAACTGTAGTTTGCGTGGGCTGCGCATTGTTATCGTCAATTTACCAACCACGTTTCCCTCCTGTTCTATCGTTCTCCTTGAGTTCTATCCCTCTCTCCAGTGTGCGTGCTGGGGTCGTTTATGTTGATTCCATATATTCCGGGATGCGCCTTCCGCTCATTGATTGATAATAAATATTTCATATTGTTTCGCAATAAATATTTATTAATTCAGCGATATTTGTCGATTGTCGTAGAAAACCGCGGACACATTTATTTTTGCAGCTTGGCTTTGCTGCGAATGTGACCTGATGTGTTCAGTCAAAGCAGGTTTTAGGCTAAGCTCTGAATGCCAAAGCTTCTAATCCTAACATTGAGAACGAAACGAACTAACTTAGCCCTTTGGAAAGATTCCTTTTGCTGAATTTTGCGCTTACGATTGTTTTGTAACAAAAAAAAAAAATTAACAACCAAATGGCAATTGTCTCAACGTTTCAATGCTTTTCACGCTGGCAATTACGTGTCCTCATTTATAACAAAGGGCAGCGCGTGTTTATGAACAAAAGAACATGTAGTTTTCATTTCAACAGGAAAGGATAGAGAGAGACAAAGATCTCTTGCTCACGTTTTCGCAGTTGCGCAAAGAGATCGTTACCGTGCCCGCAGATGCAAAGCTTGCTCCATCGCTCAAGCTGTACTCCCAAGCGTTTGATGCCGTCGTTGCTGTCTTGAAGGTATGGCATACACGTCCGTAACAAATTGCCACATGCCATGTGGTATTGTGGTAGTTCTGTGTGCATCCAATTAAACATGGCGATAAACAAAACATTTCTTTTTTGAGACCTCTGCCAAAACGTTGGACACTGTAAATGGGGTCAAATAAACTCGCTTGTATCAAGTGACAGGTGATTGAGTGTTACAAATGTTTTTTTCTTCTCAGCTACTGAAAACACTTGTAGTTCATGAAGTTTTTCGTTAACAAAGGTTTGGTGTTGTTTTTGAACCTTCGGAAATTCGGTTGACTTATCAACACTTTGTTTTTTTGTTCGATTACAGCAAAATACGACGAATTTAGCAACAGCCTAACACTTTTCTTTTTCGTTTTGTGTGTGTCTGTGGTTTGACTGTAATTTAAAAAGAAAAATTTATATAAAATAAATATATATATCAACGAAAAAAAGAGATTTAAACACAACTGCGCGAATTGCAGGAATACGTACAGGACGATCCCGGCACACCGGAAACTTTTTCCACCAGCGAAGGATTGCGAAGCGACTCGGAATCTAACGTCAGTCCAACTAAGTCAAAAGCTTCGTCACAAGCGTCACCGAGCCACAATGGTAAATACTTCTCCAACGCGCTGTAAATCTGTCATTTTGCTACGTGCTGATGTTGTAGCACTTCTACAGCCGCTACCAAAGCTTTCACGTTCGCTTGCCGTTTGGCTGGGTGCAGTTGCAACTTGGCCCAGACAAGCAATTGTACATCGTACGTGATACAATGGAGATTTTGTTGTATAAACGTTTGGTGTCTTTTTGTTCCGATCGAACCAGACAATGAGTAGACGATGTATTATTTTTAGGGTGCGCGGCGGTTGTAATACCGCGAAACCTTGTTTGATTGGATAGCGCTGGACATCAGGATAGAAAAAGGGTACGCATCCGCGCAGATGACATGTGATTACCATCTCCTTGTCGCTCAAATAATACCTGGAATGAAATGATTTCTTCAAATTTGTGCGATCGGTAAAGAACTCGTGACGTAGACTCGGACCCATTGTCACTGTAGGTGGGCGTTGAAAGAAACGTGTTGGAGTCACTGTTACGTACAGGTAGTTTACTTCCCGGGAAGCTATTTTAACCTTTTCCAGAGGCTTGCGCAGGTCAGAGCTGGTCCGTAGCACGTTTGCGCAGGCTGATGACCAGTCCGTTTGTATCGCAAGAGAAGAAAAAAGCGATTAGCTCACTACATAGTTGATAAGTACCCTCGATACAACAGAAATTGAAAACAGCCATTGTTCTCCTGCGAACCTAAGTGCATCGGCATTTGTTGAGTATTTGCTGAGCAAATTATAACCCCAGCCTAGACCACGATTCACGGACGGCCTAGTCATCATTCTATTATTTGCAAGCTCAAGTCGTGGTGATGCTAGGAAATTTCCAGCACCCCATTTTAGGCTCCAACCGTTGACGTCACCTCGAAGCCTACTGATGATCTTTGTTCTTCAATTTCATTCTGATGTTCCGCAGTTTCGTATTCTTTGCGTGGCTTTAATGAACTGCAATCGTCAGCGGTGTTTCTGCCACTGATACATTCAGTAGCGTTTACCGGTGTTGTTACTTTCGTGTCCCACCAGAATAAAAGCTTACCGTTGCTGGTAAAGTGTGCAATCTTGTTGAACTCCATGAACTCTCCCGAGAATGACATCGTGATTTAGCTGCCAAAGCGCGTTCTTGGTATTGTTGACATGATGTTTGGCGTTTGTTTTTAATATCGCTGGTGGTAACTAAACCCGTGAGGGGTAAAAGCAATCTCTCTTACGGCCGCATGTACGACGGATGGAAATATTATCTATGAACAAACGTGGCGTTCAAACTGTGCAAAAAACTGCAGTGGTCATCACACTCGCTTGACTTGCCAGACCTTTCTCATGACCTTTGTTTTATGTGTGCGGTGACCTGATGAGGTACGGTGTAGTCCGTCGAACGGCGGTTGGCACAGGAGCTTGATCAGACAGTGATTGCGCGCAGCGAAAAGACTTCGAAGCATGCTGCGTTCCGTAACACGATCTTCATTGTTTTGTTGTCCTCCGCTTGACAAGTTTAAATGCTCATGATACACTCGGCGTCTTTAAACCGACTCCGAATTCTTACCAGACAAAAGAAAATGGAGGCAATTGTCCAAACAGATTAAAATAGTTGTTATCGCGTGCCTATGAAGTGTTGGGCTTTTGTCAGAAAGTGAAACTGTGCCTTCACCTATGCTGTAAAAGAAACGCGATATCAACTCATTCGCGCCTAACCACAACTGGTGCTACAGAAGCGACCGTTATCACTGCATGATCGCCATTATAAGATATAGCCGCAACCACACAACATGGGTTTATATATTTGCATAAAACAACAAATTCCAGCCAATCCACCAGGCCTGCAATGCAGTTGGATTTCAACGTATGAAGTATTTGCCTAATTAGGCCTCGTGCTGATTGGCATACCATAAGAAAAGTGGTGATCGCTGCATTACAAAGCAAGTAAAATTTTGTCTGTCAAATTTGCACTGCAGTGCTTTTTACTGTGTTATTGTTGTTAGCTAAGGGTCATTGTGAAAGAGACTGCTGTTTAAACATGTGACAATGGCATTCTATTATGCTGCGTGGAGGTTGAATATCTTAGCTCTGATTGTTGGATCGGCTACTGTTGTTCAACATGCGTTTCGTTTGTGAGGAGGATATTGTTGTAAAATTCCGCAAATATGTATAAACTAACATGATTCATGTTTTGCGACTCGCATTCTACCGCCATCACACCAGACCCGGAGGAGATTGCGCTTAATTTTAGGGTGAGTTCAAGCTTGGCATAGGCTCGAACATTAGGCCAGAAGTCATTTAAGGTTTTAGCATTACGTAAAATCTTTGCAAATAAACTGACCCCTCATTAACTACATTACCCACCCGACCCCTCATTAACTACATTACACTGAATTAAAAATACCAATTTGCATGCTGTGAAGTTAACTGCCCCTCTTTATATATAAGCACGTTGGTTGGTCTCGTGCAGTGTTCTTAGTGAAAATTTGCTCCATTTTTCGATTTGTTTGTTTGCTTTTGCTATTCGATTTGATCAATAATCCAGAGACCTATAAATCTAATAGCGCAGGTAGCACTTAGCTTTCCTCGTGCCAAGATTTCTAACGAAGGTTTTCTACAGAGCTTCGTGCTGTTGCTTCCAACACAGTTTTCGTAGACGGAAGGTGGTAGTTACTCATTGCGCCAAACTGTGACAGCGTTTATATAATCAAGAACGATTCGCAAATATCAGGTAAAACTTGTATGTGCGGATCTCAAATCCTAACAAAACCATTAATGATAAAACCTCGTTCTTGCTAATGATTTTTTAAACTTCTTTTTGCTCCGGACATTCAAAATCAGCATAAAGACACCTAAGCACGTACTACATATTTAGAAAAATGTGATCAAAATTCTTTCATCAATTTTGATGAAATGATCAATTTTGATGAAAGAAAGTTTTTTTCATCAATTTTGATGAAAAAAATCAAAATTCTTTCATCAATTTTGATCACTCAAACAGTTTTCCTCCCCAACGGCGATTGTTCTGAAATCATTAGTCAGTGCGGGAAGCAAGTGATGAGTTTTAATAACACGCTTCAAAAATGTGGGTTTTTTCGTCAGCAGCAATAACCTGTAACGCGCGCTTTCTGACTAGTTTGCTAATGATTCTCTCCATGAGCCAAAATCCTATTGTTCTTGTCATCAGCATCCTTCTAGGTTTTCTGGGTCGATCGCCATTCTTGTCGATACAAGTTACAAAATAAACACTGGCCTTTACGAAGCAAACATTTAATTAATGTTTTTCCGTCGCAGTTTCAGTGTTCTGCTTGGTAAACACTTTACTGTTTTCTTTTCAGCCGATTGTGAGGCCCCGTTTTGCATCCCGCAACTGAGCGCTTACCGCACACGCGCTATTTATGGCAGATGCAGTATGTTACCTGGTCGCTTTGTTGAACTTCGAAATTTTAAGATTAATACCGTGATGTGCGTTTTTGGGGCAAACAAACTTACAGCAGGTACTCACTGTCCAGGCACAAATCCAATGCTTTGCTGTCCAATGTGCAGCGCCGATTGCACTTTTTTTGTTGAAATAGCGATGCTGCAGTCACTGTTAAGACACTACGGCGACTTATCGCAAATATGGAAGTTAGCTCTCGCGCTGCTGCATTGCGAGATTGCAACTGCGCTGTGGTAAGCTGCAACTTTCACAAGCGATACTTGACCGGAGTTACAGTATTCATGTTGCACAAAAAGTTTTCCACGTGTTTTTTGCTGCTTAGCTTTCCTTTAGATAGCTTCATAGACGTTTTGAACACGAAAGAACTTCCACGGTCCCAACATTTGATAAACGTGACGTACGTTTGGTGGAAAGAAACGTTTTGTCGCATTGTTTTGGCTCATCGAGTCTTGTTTCAGTTTTTATCAGTTTCTTTTGTTCATTCATTTAGATTTGTTGATTTTTTGAGGAAAACATTTGGCATTCGTGGAAAACTTCCGAATGCGGCATAATTTGATTACTATCATACACGATGATGTTATAGCAGAATTTGTCGCCAAGCAGTTCGAAACTACGCTGGCAAAACGTTCACCCGTCAACGGTTTCGAGTGGCAATAGAGTTCACCAGTCAAGATCACTCTGATTCTACTTGTTCACCTTACTCTTAAATAGGGGAGGTCTTGAAAGTGCTTTCCGCTTGTGGTGATTTTATATATATCTCAGTTATTACGTAACGTCACCCGTCACAGTCAATACCACCCACCACTTATTACATTCAAATTTATCGTACGGCATTTTCCTATAACCGCTTACTTTTTTTTGGTAGGTCAGTGCTAACCAAAATATCTGTATGTAGCTCGGGGTCTTCCGATGCCCAGGACAACCTTAGTGGGATGTTTTGTGTGTGGTTTTTGGAAAACCGGTTATTACAACCACCGCTTATTACATCCGAAATCGGGTGGTCCCGAGGTCGGTGTATTAACCGATTTGTAATTGTATTTATTTTTCGCGAAATACTGTATACATTTACTGTAGTCTGAGGAATCGGTTCACAATGAAGATCGTTTTTAGAACGAAAATGTTACATTTGAAGATCAGCTCTATAGATTGAGTATCAGACTTTTCATACATTCTGAAGAGCAAATCACACAAAGGCTTTCACTGAAAGTTGTGTTGTGCTGTAACATCTATAAGTTCTTGTCATCAATATAACTGAAAGATTTTAGTTCTTCTACAGCTCGAATGATATAGGATTATAAGGGTTTCACGTTACGGCTCCACGGCTTGGATGTACTGCTTAAAGTGTAGATGTATTTCTCTGCTATGACCCAAAATTTAACTTTAACTTAAGCTTATTGCAATAGGTCCTCATGTGGATTTCTTTCGCACCGAAAATAATTGTGATTACCTTAAATTTTTAAAAATAAGAATTTGGATTTCGAAAATCCATCACTGGCTTGCTGATTTTTAAGCTGACTAGCATTTTCGTTTTGCATTTAGGCCGATCCCTTACCGCTTTACCGATGAATAATCGGTTCTTTTTGTGACCGTTGCTGACTGTCATTTTGACGGCCAAAATTTGAAATCGGCACTTAGAATTTGCCCGTAGGTGATTAGGCGTCTTTGTTCACCTTTAGGGAATATCTGGGTTCGCAAAATGTTTCGCAATATCCACAAAAAAGAGGAAAAACCGCCTATTTGTTTCCAACCTATTTTACTACCTGCCAGAAATGCACTGCATTTAGTTCCAGAAAATTTGAAGTTACCGTCGAAGGTAAGGCAGACCCACAGAGCGATGTTTNCGAAAATTCTCCGGCATGCTTTCATTTCTGGCACCGAAACGTGGCAGTCGGCAGGCCAAGTCGCAGGTTCTACTTGTAAAACGTAGCGTGGTATTCAAGATTCAAATGCTGGCGAAGTAACGACCGCGTTCATGCTAAGTAAACAGTAGCGTCTGTGCTTTATTTGAAGAGGTAACGGCGAGCGAGTAATAAAAAAGCGTTCATGCGTCATTTGCAAGGAACGTTTAAGACACTTTCCGGATGTGACACAAAGCAGTTAAAAACCTGCGTCAAGATATCTTTTGTTACTGTCAGCTGTTTGATAAAGGTTCGATGCAATTCAGCCTGATCCTGTCCAGAAATTTTGTCCTGATTTGTGGTTTCCGCGTAGCAGTGCGCGTCGGCAACAAACACCGGCAACAATAACTAACTTCGACGAATTTGTTCCAGTGTGGTACTTGGCATTGTTTGAAATGTGGTTAGTCATCGCCTGAACTGCCGTTTCTTGCCCTAGCCCCGTGTACGGGTTTCACGTCATTGCAGTGCATTGTCTTGTATGCTGTTCTGACAATGCGCGCAGCCCATCATCGGCCAGATTGCTGTGTGTCGCCGGAATGCGTTCAGAATGTCATCGACACATGTTTGGACTAGTCCGTGGTGATGTAACAACTACTTGTGTTATTTTGCGCGGTGTACTGCCTTTTCATTCGTTTTCACACCCGCTCATCCTCCGGGGACGGTCGTGGAAGCAGCAGTCTTAGGAAGTCTCGAAATACCTCACAGTTTTCAACAACATCTGATAGTTCTGCTGACTCCAAACCAAGACGGTACCACGCCAGGTCGGAGATGTAGCCACCTGGTCCTTGCTCCACATCTGGGTTGGTTTCCTGTGTGTGTAGCTGGCAGGACTCACCTCAGTAATCTTTCCTGGGGAATTCTGGTCACGTTGCCGAACCATAGGAGCTAGGTTTTCTGTTCGGAGAAATGGCTCGACATGGCTTTAGCGAATTTTACAGAAATTCTGCGCACTGTGCCGCGAAGTGTCGCGCCGTGAATTCTTTGCGAAAATCCCATCTCTGCTGCTTGTACTTGATATAGCATTCTTTTAGTGTTTTCCAAGGATTCGTGACCATAGGTGACGATCGGAACCAACACCGATTTCAAAACTGACAGCTTTGCGGTGTTTGAAAGCTCCCAGTTTGTTGTCACGTAGTGATGAAGCTCACGCAGAACCGCGCTTGCCTTACCAATGCATTTATCATTGTCCTTATTCTGCCGTACGTCACTCGTGAATACCACCTCAAGGTACTAGAACTTATCTACCTGCTGCGGTATACTGCCGCGCATTGGCTTGGGTTTCTTGAGAGACACAATGCCTCGGTCTTTTCGTTGCTGGGTTTAATTTCTGGTAGGTGGCACCCAGCTGCAAATCGATCAAGTGCATGTTGGGGATCCGTTCAGAGGATGCAAGCAGTAGCAAATCGTCCGCAAAAAGCAATCGGTTGAGTCTCCATCTTCCAACAGTGACACCCTCGTCCATGGCTGTGACTGTCTGTCCAACTCGTATAGAGTATGAGGAGAAGTTGGGCCTGCACACACCCTTGTCAGAGCCCAAGACCCACTGTGAATGGTTGTGATTAAACTCCACCGACACGGACACACGGAACATCAGCAAAACCCTTTTGTGTTCAGCTGACCTTTGATCCTGCGACGTTTTCAAGTGTGATTTCTGAAATACAGCGATTCTCTTGATTTTACATGAGTTTCTAACACTCCGTTTCGTTGATCACACTGATGCATCTTTCAGTATTATTTGGTGAATGTACTTGCATATATACTCCAAACTGAGTATGGAACTGTATCATCTATGATGTTCCCTCTAAGGAAATTGTACACTGAGCAAATGCTTGTTTGGCTACTGCGCAACCATGCAAACACACAAACAGTGAAGCGTTCCTAACCTTAAAAGGGCTGTGCGATATATGTATATACCGTATTAAATTTAGAATGTTGGAAGTGCGCGAGAATGAGAAAGCACTGCGCAAATAGTCTGGTGGTACTGCGCGGTTGCGCAACTTAGAGGGAGCACTGATCGTCTACCTGTTGAACTTGCAAGCGCTTGTGTATTTTAGTGACGAGAGTGTTTCTTTTGCTCCTAGGTTCAATAGAGGAACACGATGGCAAGAAGCGGATTTCCGCGACTGAGCCTTCACACGGTAAGTATTTAGACAGCCAGAGGATTCGAACAACCGTAGAAAATTACTTTTACAGCTGTGTGCGGATGTGTGACGTTGCTCTTCTGCTAAATCCACAGTTGCTCGTACTTGAATCGGGTTGAACTTTGTTTTGCCAAACAACCGCATAACCTTAACCTTGCTGTAAGTCGCTTATTAAAGCTAGTTTTCTAGCTTTTTAGTTGCCTATTAGCGCATTTCTGGAAAAAGAATATCCTCTTGGGGTTCAACTTGCCCTTGCATGATTGATGTTGAGCAATACGCGTATGTAGTGTTTTGGAGCAAGATCTCTGTGTGTTGCATGACGAGGGTAAATTTAAGGTGGTTTCAAGTAGCAATTTCAAGTGGTTCATCATCAACATTTCCGTAATCAAAACACGCTACAAAGACTCAACTATCATAAGGTCAATCACAATTCTAAAACTTGCATGCACAAAGTTTGCATGTGGAGGTAGAGCCTATTGCCTATACCTTTTTGAGTCACGGTTTTAACGGGTTTGATGTCTGTGGTTGCTTTAATTCCCTTACTGAACAATATTTTTTAACGTTCGTTTAACTCACAGAAGTGACGCAACTGAGGTAAAGTGCTTTATGATCACGAAATCGTTTCACTCTACAGAAGTACCGGTCCCTTCCGTGAGATTGTCCAAAAACACTCCCGGTTTTGAAGCGGTGGCCCACTTGCGGAAAGAATGCGACCGACTGAAGCACGAGCTTCATCGCGCGCAGAAAGGTCTAGAAAAACTGCGACAGAGAGAAAAAGAACTTGTAGGGAGGTAAGGCGGTCGTTTACAGTTCAGGCCTGAGTGCTCTCATCGCTGAAACTATCACTGCATCGCCGACGCTACGTTGTGTGACGCACAGGGGGCTGCAACTTCGTTATTTTCTCATGTAGTAATCGTGTTTAAAGTCGTTTCGGTACTCCACGTGTACGCATTTTTTGAGCAGGTCTTAAGTTTTTTTTCTAACAGTCTCTAAATTCGTTTTAAAAGCAGGTGTCAGAACCCTGCTCAGGAAACCTTCGAAAACTATACGAGTCAGGAAATGAAGAGTATTATGCAACCCTAAATTTGATTGCATTATCCTGGGACGCGTGACCTCCAGTAATTCCGGTCCAACTATTTTTGACCTCCCGACGTTCATTTTTAACCACTTTCACAACAAAATCGTATCTGCGCAGCGAAAAACACAAAGCATACCAATTTTATACGCTGTATCCCCAAGGTAAATTTTAATTTGTGCTTAGAAAACGTCATGCGCTTTTTAGATCCGTTTTTTCTTCATATCAAGTCATGGTGTAGGTCTACTCTTCACGTAATAGATTTACGTTGTAGTATCTGCCACAAAACATTTTGCACTTCAAATCAAATTGAAATTTTAAGGTACGAGGGTGCACTAAATTTCCTATTTTATTTTTTTATAAAAGAGTAGACCTACACCATGATTTCAATTTGATTTTTTTATAAAAGAGCAGACCTACACCGTGATTTCAATTTTACATCAGGAAATCCAGGGTAGTACAGTGCCCCAATTTTCTATTTATAGGCTTTCAGGGACATTTTGGTAAAATTGCTCTGGCACCATTCCATTCGTCTCTAGAAATCAGGAAAAGTCATGGAAACACGGGTTTGTAACATTATTCTAAGTATATGAAATCAACAAAAAAACAAACCCCAGGGTTGTTCCTGAGCAGGGTTAGGTTTATTTGCAAGCGCTGGTTCAAAGGTTAAGTCGTTGCCTGCTCTATTTTTTAACGCCTCAGTGTTTACTGACTTACAAAGAAGACTGCTACTGCAATGTTACGACTCAAGCTCACTTTTGCTGCTGCAGGCTTAGTATTTCTGTCATCAGAATCGGTTTAGCTATTCATGCATTGTAAGAAACTAGTTGCGTCCTGTGGTTTTGATTTAGGTGTGTTAACCGAAAAGTTCAAAAGCGTTTCTTTTATAGCAATGCGCTCTCAACTCTAGTTGATATTTAACTTTATTCGTTTCGACAAATGCAGATCTGGAAACGTCGCAAGCTCTCCGATATATGTAACGAAGAAATTCGAAAATAAAACTAGAAGTCACCATTTTAAATTTAGTCCGATTCCTGTAGCGCGTTTGAACAGTTTTTTTTAATGGGAAAACAAAAAATGTGAAAAAAGTTGGTGCAGATGACTTTGAATACGAAAGTCTTTTTTCGATTTACTACTTCTTATATCAACGCTTTGCAAACACGTTGTGAAGCACAGCAGATCACCCTGGAATTGAACATCTGCTACTGAAAAAAAACAAACAAACGCCTTCCACTTTACGTACATTGAAATACAATGTGACGTTCCCACGGTGCCGTAAAAATAAAACGCACACATTATTGGCCTGCGCCATTGTGTCGACAGACTGTCCAGGCAAGCGCAGCGATCTTTGGACGGCGGCAGCGAAAGTTTCGAAGACATAAGCAACGGCCACAGCCGGCCGAGCGAGTTGGCCCGGACCTATCGCAGCCTGTACAGCGACGGGCGGTTAGAAGCGCTCGATGCTTTGGACGAGTCGTGGAGAAGCGAGAAGAGCGACACTGTCAAAGCGAAATTGCTTTTTTCCGTCATGGTGGTGAGTGTTAACGAAAATGCACAGTTGATGTTGAGCAAGAGTCAGGCTTCCATACAAAAAGGGGACCAGCGTGCGCATCCAGATGCTGTTGGCGCAATCTTAAAATCACTCTTACTCAGCGAGTTGCAACACGTTCATGCGTATCGGAAAGAATGACTTCAAAAAGGAGGAAAAGTAACGCTGCGGGTCACTTTCAGCCATTTTGGTTACGCCTTGATAAAGATATCTCGTTTAGCTGTCGAGAATTCAATTTTTTTGTGTTTTCAGCGCCAGTGATGCTTTTTCATCGTGTTGATTGAACTTGGTGTCTTTGAAATTGCATGTTTATGGGATCAGCTTATTGCCGGTGCGAACTTCCAACCCAGCTCAGGTTCCTGTAACTACATGGGAAAGTCGAGTAAACAGTCAACTCAGTGTGTTTTCTGGTTCGTCTGCCCCTAAATTTTGCACCGAGCCTGCAAAAGTGTTTGCTTTATATCCTGCGTAAAATGCGCATTTCTAATGACCCGTTTACCGCATTTACTAGAATCAGCAATAAGAACAGCATATTCTTCTTGTTCAAGCAGCTGCAAAAGCGTATGCTGCAGCAGCTGGTGTCAGGGCGGCGGACTTGGTTGCATGAACCCTGTTGAATTTCAGCTCAGTTTTCGTTCCGCCTCGGACGCGTTGGACAACGTGCGGCACGAGTTCCACAAAATCCTGTGCGCGTCCAAAGTCGCTTCCGATCCGCAGAAGGAAGGCCTCGTGAACAACGTCCAGACCGCTTTCAATTCGTACTTGAGAAAGACCACGCAGACTTACGACATCTCCGCCTGCGTCCAGGTGCGTGCGTGTTTGCCGAAGCGATCTTCTGCAGGTTTTGCTGTGAAGCTGATGCTGCGCGATTAGATTAATGAATGACTGTGCGTCAAAGCAAACCAGGGTGTGGATCATTCGATTTAGAGCTGGCGTTGAGCGATATTAGCACTTCCGCAGTAATGCTCTGATGCGTGTGGTGCATGTGGTGTCCTGTCATTCCCAGACAGTTTCTGTGCGGTACGAAGCCAGTGCGCACTGAAAACGATTCGGACAATTGGATTTTTTGATTACACCACGGTCTTTGTAGTTTGACATCATCGGCATTTTAGTTGCATAATGTGTTTAACTCTGTTTTACATCAAATTTTTCTCGGAAAATCAAAAATAGATTGCAGCTCGAATGTTTTCTTGCTTACCTCGGCATGTTGTGCTGGAGAAATTCAAAGAACGATTGACTGTGATATCCTGCATTTGCTGTTTTGCATTGACGGTAAAATGGTCACTGCATACTTTTTGTTTCAAATTAAATTCCTTTTATTACCTCGGTTTTCATTACAAGCTTGTTAGTCACCTGAAAACGTTGACTAGCTAGTTAGTCGCTGGAAACATTGCCCATTGTGCAACTTACCAATAGGCTCTCACAAAAGCGTAGCCGGAAACGTTTACTGTTAACTGTTCGCCACAAAGCTGCAGATCGTGCTCCTATTATATTTCCCGTTCTTCCGTACCAGGCAATTTTTTTCAATACTCCGAAGTTGACTTCAGTTTGCTTTAGCCATCACGCTCCCTTTCCGCTTGGAGCATAACGTCATTGTCTTCGTATTTGCCAAAACCAACATCGCTTCAGCAAACAAGCGTCGTTTCATGTGCTGCGACGAAATCGGAGCACGTCACGGTGGTCGCTGTCCTTGAGGCGGAGTTTCGTCACTCCTTTTTATGACGTCGCGCTTTCCTTTAACGGCTCAGTTTTCCAGGGTTCAATTGAGTTTGATGTTGACGTGTGTCCGTGCCACGTTTGCAGGTCACAGCTTGTTATTAATTCCCTGGAAAGTTTTGAAGAAATGGTGAAAGCATGACAGCGAGCAGACAAGCACAACGTGGTGTGTTTGATGCCTTCTGTAAAAGAATAAAACAAAGTCTCCTCGAAACTTAAAACACTCGTATGACGAATTCGAGTTCTCAATTCAAGTCTAAACAGTTCTACTGACAATTTCTCCATAGATAAGCAAATTCACTGTAAAAACTAGTACAATTGCACAGAAAAATAGCAGCAAAGTTCCGATGAATCACAGATTTAAGCATTCGCCCATTTTGTAGTTCATTTTTTCCCTCTTGCGCCATCCCGCACATATTTTAAATCGAGTCGATGGGGGACAAGTAATCGAGAAAATGTATTAAAACCCACGTGAGCGAAAATCTCAAAACTTTTTCCAACCCAATAGCTGTTTAGGTTGTCACAAACAAGTTGGTACGATGGTCCTCATAAGCTTTCGTTTTTACTGCTGTTGTGAAAAGAACAGATTTTAAAGATCGCGCAGCCAATAAATCATTGTTGAGTTTTGTCCAAGCTGATCTTGTTCAGGTGCTATTCTCGTTGCTCGCACCTTGTATGTAAGTTTGCTTCAGCAAAGAGTATTTTTCCATTTAATAAAATAATTAATATCTTAATTCACTCAGTTGTGAGTAATTATGTTAAATATACCTGGTTTGGCTTGTCATAAGCTTTGACCGTTTTTGCAGGTAAAACAGGAAAAACTGAGAAATTTTGCCTCACCTCAAAACCTTAACGCAAGAGCTGAACCAACACAAATAATGTTAAGGACCATCGTTTCCAATGTATTGTTGTAACTACCTCAGCAATACATTTACGCATCTGGATTCTTCACGTACTTTGAAATCAGTCCTAATTGCCCCGTTTTTTTCCCCAGGATGTCTTAGATCAAGTGTGCCAGGCTCTGTTCGACCGTCCCGGTCTACGTCAGTCGAAGGAATTCCGGGACTACATAGAGGAGTGCGTGCGTCTTTCGTGGTCCATAGCAGTCCAGGCCCCTCCCCTTGTGCTGGAGTACGACGCCGCGCGTTTCCATCCGTCCAAACATGAACGTTTCCACACATCCGACCGCACGTCAGCTCAGATCGTGTCGTACCTTTGGCCATCGCTACTGGAGAAACAGTCCGGCAAGTGCGTGGCCAAGGGTATCGTCGTCACGGGAGTGTGAAAGTCGACCAAGCCAGAAGAGCGACATCGTGTGAAACTTTTACTCACCCACATCGCGCCGTACCGGAGCAGAAGAACTTGTGTCTCGCGTCTCGGCCTGGCGCTTACGCTTTTTCTAATAGGCTGCGCTTTTCGTGGGTCGCGCGCCGCCAACAAAGCAATTTGCGTGTCATTACTGCGAGACTCCGGTGCCAGGGCCGCAAACAGCTGAAATTGTCGGGGGGGAGGCAAAATGATTGTAACTTGTTGTAATGCTTAACACCAAAAAAATTAAAGAAGTAATTGACGCTTTCAAAATCTTTTCGAAATTTTCGGGAGGGGGGGAATTGCACGGTTTCCCCTGGTTGCGGGCCTGCCTGGCGTTCTGCGTGACAGACATTTTTAACAGCGATCACTTTGCAGCGAGACAGTCCGTGGTAGATCGCGGCGTAAACAAACATGCGTTCGCGCGCCTGTGTGGAGCGCTTTACGCAGAGTGCGACCAAACAGCTGAGATCCGTTGCTGCGCAACGTGATCGCCCGTATTCGTTAATATTGTGCTCTTTTGTCTGTCTCCCTTTCCTTTCGCTCCACCGATTAATTTGATTCCCGTATCATACTGTGTAAAAAAAACTGGGGCCGAAAAGCAACACTGGTTAGGATTTTCTTATTCCATGACTCGCGTCGTTGTTCGCGACAAGATGTTCACACGTTACAGCCCGTGTGTACAGTTCTGCACGTCACATCCAGGTCTGTTGATTTGTCGCAAACTTAACTTGCCTACACGGTGCTCGAACTTCGTTTCTTTCGCTTTATCTTTTTTCAGCAAAGGATTCTTGAATCAATGCTTGCCAGGACTCTTTGAAAAAGCGTTTGAAAGCATTTCCACCGTTGCGGTTATGACAGAAGTCAGCGAAGGTTTTATTCTTTCCTTAAAGCAGACATGCTATCTATGGTCTCTATTTCGAACTACGTAAATTTCGTTGTTGTTTCCTAAGAATTGATTTTCATTTTATGCGCATTCACTGGTTGCAAATGCTTTTATCTGCGCTTATTGCGTGCTTTTTCGTTGCACTACAAGGGATGGTATCCGGACGATCTGATCTCGTGATCACATCAAAAATTCCTGTCGAGTTTAAAGATGTAACTCCTTGCTTACAACTTGCTCGGTGCTGCGATGAATAGTGAACTGTTTGTTTTAACCTCTGTACTTTGACCTCTCTTTGTTCTTTTTGTAACTGGGACTAAATGTTTTATTTCAAAAAGTTAGTATACCTTCGTTGCCAGCTCATGAAAACTGTGTTGAACTCTGCTTACCACTGTGTATTTGTTCGTGCCTGAACAAACTGCTATTGTGCAGTCGAACAGGCAAACGTTCGGCATTCGCGAATGTTGCTTTGGCTTTTTCTTCGATGATAACCCAGGCCTTTTTAATTTTATATCTGTTCTGAGTTACTCCTGTGGTCGTCCTTCTTTCCGGGCGATTTTGTCGATTGACTTAATTATAAGAACCTGCATATTCTCTCATAATGTCATACAAGAAAACTTAAGTTGCACTTTGTAGCTTCAGAAACGTGTATGTGTACTACTCCAAATTCCTTTTAGAATCGCGGGATTACGCTTCAAATTTCTCGTAAACTGTAGTTCTTGATTATTCGTAGTTTCACAAATTCAGATTTCGGCGACTTGCTTTGATGTTGGGAATAAAGTTGATCAAGTTTTGCAACAGGGATCAGGCTGCTGAAATAAAATTCCTCTGATTTCTGTAAGTTTCCCCTGAAGTTCAGAAATTTTGAGGCCCGAAACTATTTTGCTCATTAACTTTGCGACTTACTGCAGCCTTGATAACCACCAATATAACTTTTTTGCAGCGTAACTGAACTGAGTCTCACTTGGTAGGCGTGCACTTTCATTTAGCGCCTGTTGTTGGGTCTATCTTGTTGTTCGACGTTTTTAGCATCTCATGTGCTGTGTGACGCTGTGCCATGACGAGCTTCACTGTCACAATTCCTCGCCTGTCAAAGATATTCGATCAACCTGCTTTTTTTACTTCAGCGAGCGCAACACCCGATTTCTTGAAATGACCGCGCGTTTATCGGTTTTCAACCACGACCAGCGAAATCTTAACACTGTATCTTTGCGCGCACTGTGATACACGCACTCGCACTGTTTGTAAATTGCTCACGATTTTTTCCTTTTTTCTACTTTTGCGAAATGTCCTGAAAGAAAGTGCGTTTTACTTTCGCTCGATCTAGCTCTGCTGCGTGGCTTGAATATCCTTCTTGTTTGTAACTATGTAGTAAGCGCTACGCTTTATTCCAGGGGTTCCCAATCTTTCTCTGACCATGTACACCGTCAGCATTTCGACAGATAAGCATGTGCTCCTAATATTTCTTATGACAAAAGGTTGAGTAAAATAACAAAATTCCACTGAATTTTTCGTGGATAACTTTCATATTTTAGAATATTTGGAAATAAATGATATATAAATATATTTTCCCCTTCTATTGCTAACCTCAAATGTACCCCTTCAGATAGGCAAATGTACCTCTAAGGGTACATGTACCCCAGGTTGGGAACCCCTGCTCTTTGCGGTAAATGCACCGCTGTCGCTAGGTTCTCTTTGGCGACTTTCTGTGACGGAAGAAACACGAGTGCCATGTTTAGTCAAACTTAGAAGTTCAACCTCCCTTACGCTCGTTGCAATAATCGCAAGGAGCGGCAATCTTAAAGAAAAACTAATTCTTAAGTGACTTTCTGCACCGGTCTGTTTTCGTGATCAGCCCGAAGGGTAACTTATTTAAAACTCGACAGTTGCTGAGACAATTGCTACATTCAAGCAAGCTTAGCCCATTTCGTCATTAATAGACACGCTGGTTTCCAATTCAAATGTCCTATAACGTTATGTAGCAAAGTCAATTTCGTTTTTATATCGAAGCATGTGAACTAGACATTCAAATTGTGAAATATATGCTTGAACAAACCTTGAATACGTTTCATGCCATACATTTGCCACCTTTTTTTATCCCTGCTCGAAATTTTGTTTAAAATTTGATGGCTGTCGAACACAAGGGCAAGGTTTGTGGTGATTTATAGCTACAATGTCAAGTTCTGTGCTCTACCTAACGATGCACAACAGCATAATTGCAAGCAAATGTTTGCTTACCCAAACCCGATGTCGCGACGAAGGTAGTTCCCCAATGTGTTGTTGAAAGTGTAGTTCCCGCACCGACTCCGCGAAACTTGAGTTTTCTTCGATTTTGGAACGGCAGCGGCGCTTATTTTTGAAGACGCATATGTGAGATATTTCGTCCAACTGGGCGATTTTTGTTTTGACAAACCTTTGCTATGACCTCGAAACTACAAGGTAGTTTGATGCTGATAGATGGTCGCTGACTGTTTTCTACAAGACACACGACTGTAACCGCTCATGACAATCTTCGTTTCTTTTGCATCACTGCGGATGTGTACATAGGGCCTCGAAAATTAAATTATCTTGAGAAATCATCGTGTTTGCGTGTGGCGGGATGTGACTGAACGGATCCTGATTGACATATTTGCAGTTTGGCCCAGGCCCGTAGCCAGGTTTTAAGGTTTGGGGCGGAAAAATAAAGTTTTAGGGGGGAAAATTTTTATTTTTACTATATGTTTAAAATAACTAAAACAAAATACAAACAAATGTAAGAAAATAATTTTGTAGCCACAACAAAATATGGGGGAAACTGCCCCCGACTGATGCTCCAATTGGTTGGCTACGGGCCTGGTCTGGCCCTGTTGCAGTGAAACGTACAGATTTCTGTCCAAAATCACTGATCATTAAACAAGGTGAGAAGATGCAAACTTGAAGTGGAATAGCTGCGACATCTGGCACCTCATCACTGTGCGGTTGCTGACATGGACGAAACACATTTTCAAATTAGTTATTACTGTGCAACGTAGAAAATATACAGCTTGGAATTTGACTCGCAAGACAGTAAAACAATGTTTCTAATGCAAGACCCGCGATAAGGTGAGACTGCATGAAGTTGTTGAGCGACGTTGACTTGTAGAAGACGATCCCGCAATGTCGGTTTGCCGTGGATAAATAATTTCTCCCTGTGGCCATCGCTGCTGCAATAAGCGATTGTTTTCAGAAATTGCATCGTTCCAAAACCGCCAACTTAACTCCCGCCCGACCCAGTTCAGGATTGGTTTGCTGACGGCAAACTTAGGAAATTGATTTGCATGGGTATTTTGAAAAGACTTGTGCTGTTGCGCAAAACCTCATTTGGGAGAATTGGTTAATAGCACATCTGGAAGACAGGCAAGAATCGAATTCAAAACTACCGGTAACCATATTTCTCAAATCTTAAAAGGCTGCAAACGAATATCACATACAAACCAATCCACACGAACAGATTTGCAAATTACTTGAAAGGGTGTACACTACATCAGGCCCGTAACCAGCTTGGTACAGCATGGGGGGCGAAGAATTTCTGGGAGTGGCCCAAATTTTTTAAACTATGTCCAATACTTTTAAACAATGTCCAACATATTTTTTCAGGGGGGGCGAAAATTTTTCTAGGTGGGGCTTCGCCTTCCCTGCGCCCCCTGGTTACGGGCCTGCTGTACATTCACCAAAAAATCGCAATGGTAGATGACAGCTATTATTTTGATGGCGTACATGCAAACACAAAATTTGATCCAAGTTNTATAATTTTCTTTCACCTTATGTTAGACGAGAATTGCAAGTGCTAAAACGACTTACAATCAATAGTACGGTTACAGCAATCGACATTATGCAATTGTTTTCAAGCTCGTACTTGGTGTGTGGTTTTAGTGCTTGAAAATAGGCAAAGTTATGAGTTTGAACTGTACATCTTTTATTAATATCTTAACAGTGGCTTTCACCTGTTGCAGAACCAGNCAACAGGATAAAGAATAATAAAAGTCTTCGCTCAACTGTTGTAAAATGTAAAAACGACGCCAACGTTTCAGCCAACTAACAGCAGNCTTTCATCAGGGCAAATGGCGACTCGAACAGGGAAGCATTAAAATCCACTAAACGCGCGTGATTGGATGACGTGGTGATAACACTGATTACGTTGAAGAGGCACAGTAGATAAGTGAGAACAGATAAAGCAGAATGAAATAATAGAAGAGGAGAAATAAATTGTAAAATAGAGAATAAAATAACAGCAATAAAAACCAACTGTACGTTGAGTCTAAAAACTGAATCAAAACATAATCTCGTATCAAGTCAGTCACAGCCAAACGTCGCTTTGTAGATTTTTGGGAAAAGATCTGAACTTTTTTCGTTAATGACGTTGGGCGTGGAATTAATAAAAAATTATTCAATAAAACGTTTTTCTAAAATCGTTCTCAAAAGCAACAATCTGAGTTTTTGACCAGTTCATGCGGTCATCCAATTCTAATGTGTGTTTAGCAAGGGCACTATTTTCTGGATGAAAGTGTTTTATATAGTTAATGTGCTCTTTTTTACGTGTGTTGAATGTCCTTTTTGTTTCTCCAAAGTACTTTTGGTCGCAATCACCACACGGTACGCAATATACCGCGCCTTGACGTTCAAATAGGTGGACAGGATCTTCTTCATTTCGAAGTTTGTCACCACATGTTTGCATCGGTTTAAAAAACGATTTGATCTTGTGATCACTTAGACATCTTTGCATCTCTATCGCGTTCCTTGATGTGAAACTAACCCGTGAAAATACCGGTTTTTTGGACTATACTGTTTACAGAAAACCAACTCACACAGACCGGTATCTGAATTTTCGATCAGACCATCCTCTACAACATAAAAAAAAACCGTTATTAAAACATTGCTATGCAGAGTAAAACTTCTGACCTCCAGTGAAACCAACTACAAAGAAGAGATTAATCGTGTTCAACTAGCACTCAAAAACAATGGTTATCCGCCTGCACTGACGACTCTATCACAAATTTCGAACATCAAGAAAATGATAGAGAACCGATTCTGTGGTACTACCATATTATCGTGGACTGTCGGAAAAACTAGCAACCAGTGAAGTAAAATGCAAAAGCAAGGCAAAAAGTCCCCTGATCATCTGCATGAATTTTATGGGTACAACTACAACATTCTTCTGATATCATCATCACGGCCTATCCCGTCGTGCACGACGATGGGCACGGCGGCGCTCACAATTCTCCAGGAATAATTTTTTAGATGTTTGTTTTTGAGTTTCAATGCCTGACTACCACTCTCTTTTGTTGCAAATGCATTTCCGCAATCTGGAATGTCGCCATACAATAGTTTGAAGGTTCAATCGTGACCGAAATTTCAAGGTAGGGATAGCTTTCCGCGAATCGATTAGATTCTTCACTCTACGATAGTTAATGATTTTCAAGCTTTAAAGGTCCTGACGTCAATTCCGTGACGTCACAATCACATGAAGTTATCAGACGGATCTATAAACAACTGCGGAGCCCGAATAAGCTTACGACGCCGTTTACTCCCAACTCATTCTTCGCATTTATGCTGCCACTAACGGGTGGGTGGGGGGCGTCTAAACTGACTTTGTCCCCGGGCGCGGGAAACCCTACGTACAGCACTGCATGTATGTCAACAAATGTGTGGGAAAAGAGATACTGTACTTCCATGCGCCGAAATATTTCACAAATGGCCCTGCAGTGTGATGATGATGTCGAACATGTCGTAAATGCTGTACAAAATAAACTGGACAGTAGCTAACCAAGTGAACCGGAAAATTTGCAGCGAATGCAAAACATTTCTTCCGGGTAAGAACGCGTACATCAGTTTCGGTATCTACTAATCGACTGCTTCCGATGTTTTCTGTAATGCCACACAGCTCAAATTTGCATGGAGGAGGCAAAACACGTTTGTGGGTTTTCAAAATTTTGCTTGCTGGTCACCCCGTCGCGTTTGGTTACAAACCAACGCTTTATTCCACAGACAACTGCAAAAACTGCTCACGCATAACTCGAGAAATTCTTACTATCTCCTACGACTTGCAGTAAACTAGCAGCGTGAGTTCCGTGCGTTTTCAGTTAACGCTGCATACAAGAAAAAAAACAGCAAAACACCCCCACGATTTTTAGGATTACAACCGTAGAGCTGAACGAGTGACTGCTCAAAAATGCAACGTGCGACTTAATCGATTGGACCCACGGTGTTTGATGGACCAATACGCCATGCTTTCGATCTAGTAACGTGGGTAAAAAATAATATTGCAAACGATAGGTTAAAGCACATCTATGATTAGGAAAGAATTTGCCTACTTCCGGATCGTAATCCTATTCGGTTTTTGTATTGGTGTTTATCAACAATAAATCTGCACGGAAAATGGCGTACGTCATTTTATTCAGTTGTCCATAAAAGAAAGAGTAATAAAATGATTTCGGCAGCTATACAACTTTAATCATCCTAGTTTGAAAACGGAGGTTTTGACGAGTAGGATCGATTGCATGCGAATATTAAAATAATTCAACGATTAAAACGGACGAAGTTCTTATTTGCCAGTAAAGTGGCTTAACAACTCTTCGAGACAATTTGCAAATTAAATTTGATTCGTTTGCATTTGATGTTGGTCTGTAATTGCTCAAAATTTGGAGAAAATTACGGGTTTCACATCAACTTTTGTTCTTTTCGTCGGGTTTCATACCTTTGAAAAAGACTTTACACGAAAGTTATTTGTGATAAAAAAACAGAATAACGCGGTTTATCTATTTGTGCAAACAGTCAGTCCAACATTGACCAGAATCGTGGTCCTTCGCTGTGCAACCAAGTGTCTCAAACAAGGGCGTCGGAAGGATTTTTTCCAGTGGGGGGACAAGTGTGGATTTTTCCAGGGGGACAAAATGGTTAAAAAATTTTTTCCATCTCGAAACTACGGAAACAACCCTTTTTGCTAAAAATTGAATAGGAAAATGTCAATTTTCAAAATCCGAGGGTTGCTAATGCCCCCTGCATCCCCCCATCGACACCGATCGCCTAAAAACCGTATCGGCAGCAAAACAGTGCCTTCGAGCACCAGACGCGTGCCAACGTAGTATTCATATGTATTGACATTTATCTACGAAACAACGCGCTACAAGTAATGACGATGATTTGCCACTAATCGTGATTCAAGCAAAAAACGCGGGCGGAACATTATCGCCCTCCGCGAAGCGAGAAACACTAGGTGGCGCATAGACAATCACGGGCATTTGCACTGCAAGGAATTCGTCATCACTGCCATCTCAGGCGTGCGTGTCTTACTACCAGGAGTCCTCAGAGCTTACCTGTGCAAGGATAGGTTTGCGAAGTAACCGAAACGAAAATATGTTACGGCAAAGGTATGGTAAGTCGGCAGTTCGATGAAAGAGAGATATTGTTTGATGGGACTTGAAATGGAAAAGGGTGCAAGGACCTCTACAACACGCGGCAAGCCGCACAGCGAGTGATATAAAACGGTTGCATTAAGCGATGAGTTTTTGCTGAGGCAGGTAACTGACCCGCGAGACATATATCACAGAAACAAGACGGTAATCCACTTGCGTGGAAAAATACACAGCTTACTACTAGAGCTTTGGGAACGTAGCAGCGGGCGCTAATAACTTACACTTGTAGTGAAATTAACTGCTACAAAACTGATCCGAGCAAACTTTGCTTGCTAATTAACGAACGACTGTACTCGCCACTACTAAGCATCGTGAAAACGACTGCCTGCATCGCCAAAACATCGTTGACCAAAAATAGCAGATCGGATGACGAAGGACGTGAAACTGGATGTCAACAAAAATGAAGCTATGACGTACTTCAGAGCGAAGCTCACCGTTTGCAGCCAGCCAAGCTGCAGAATAATTTGGACAACTGTCGTCTCCACACCAGCTTTGAACATAAAACAATTGATAATAATTTGCTCATCTGGCGATGCAAGTCGCTATGGCTGATCAGTTACCTTGCAGAATGAGGAAACGACTAGGCAACCAACGCTAGACTGCCAGCAGGGTACGAGGAAAAGTAACGGAACAGAAATACGCACCTACTTGGGGCTGCAATTACAGCACAGCAATCATCCTGCCCACAATGTGGATCGCACAGATGGTCTCTTTAACCTTGAATGAAATCGCCAAAACTACGCTCCGAACTAAGAAGCGTTCGTGGCAGGCAAAGAATAGATTGGAATGCGCATTCGAGGGCGATTGCTCGGGCCGGGATCCGGACAAAGATCGGTAAACGAAAATTTGACATTATCGCGGATTTCGAAAGAGAAAAATCAGTGCTAGATTGAAAGGTCACTGGCATCGCCGATGAAAATCATGGAGGACAGGAAAGTTCACAGAGGACGGCGAGCCCTTTCGGGTTGGATCGCAGGTTTCAACGTCAATTTCCAGCTGTTTCGGGCACACTGACGGGTCGAGGATTCTGTTTGAGCCGAAGCAGCGACGAGCGCATCCGGGACACGTCCTTGCTTCCTTTCGATACTTTGGGATTGAAATCGCACAACTTCGATACACGTTCCCACTCGGATCCGGGATTCGCTTGGTCTCGCTCTTTAACAAATTGGTCTTCCGCTTTTCTGTCAAAAGACAAAAACAGCGTTTTATTTATACACTCAACGATTGTTGAGCCGTCAGTCTTCGTTCGCCGAAATCCTGTTTGAAAACGCAAATCTGGCAACCTTTGTACCAGGCGTGCACAAACTTCGAAAAAATGTAATCTAAAATATAAATTATCGTGGCCGTGTATTAATAGAAACTCTGTCTACTGTATGAGGATACGTAGTAGAAAAACGGCGAAACAGACGTGTCGAAGCCGGCTAGGCTCATTGTGTGGAAGCAGAACAGAAACAATGCAAAAAACATCTTGAACTCACTGGAAGCCGTAATTCACAACAAACCTAATGCGGCCGGCAACAGCGAAAAGGTTGTGCACCATAACGCAAATCGATGTTTTAAATCTCCATCCAATGATAACTACAATCTATGCAAAAAATACACCAATACGTCATCCAAGAGGCGTAACGAGGTTAGGTTGCGTCCGGGACAAGAAGTTGGCGCCCCCATGTTCGAGCCTGAGGTCTTTCGGAAGCAAATGTACTGTATTGAAGAAAGTTTTGTAGCATTGTTGGTACTTTTCGGCGCCCCCATAGTGATTCGGGGCCCGGGGAATTGTGCCTCCCTTGCCCCCTTCGTTACGCCCCTGACGTCATCGATTCCATAACAAACCAATGACGGTCGCAGAGTCAAAACCTCAAACCATAGTAGCAAGGCCCGAGTCCACGTGAACTCTGTAGTCGCGCGGCCGTCCGTACATCACAATGAAAATGCGCGCCCCGGCACAGCCACGCAGCTATAGCATTTACTTAAAGTTCTATCTCCCTAACACCCAAAATAATTTAGACGCGGTTGTTTTTTGAACACATTACGCAAATTTCTAGATTAAGCACTGGTTAGGCATTGGGGTTTTATGTAAATAATTTGTCAGATATTTCAAAAAGTGCGCTTTCTCCTCGTCGCTGAACGGAATGTTCTTTCAGTAAAGGGGTTTGAAGAACCAATTGGGAATCAAATGATTGGCTTTTTTATTTTCGTCGCTATGGTTTGAGCTTTTGAAGCGTTAATGCCAAGTCGATCTGCAAGTGTCCCAAGTGACTACACAAGTAAGTCCTGTTTCAAAGCTTGTCTTCACCAAATACTTGCGATGCCAACCGTTCATCTCAATCTGGCCCTAGTTCTGAAAATGAGCCAAGATAAAGGCCCGAATAGCGTCATAACGCACGCAGAGGCAACCGGTTCATCCGAGCGAAGTTCTTGAATAACAAACGTTTGAGGATGCTTCTTACGCTTGTAAGTCTTAACTATATGTTGTATGTCAAATAGATTTTCTAGTGTCAGTTAATTTGCAACGACTCGTTTCCGCAGTGAGGTGAGCTACGTGGTCTGCAGTCGTGGTGCAGGTTTCTATTCTGCCGTCTGTGTTAGAAAGTGGGGAGCGGTTCAGCACCAACCTTTTGATTTTTGACGCACTGTTTTATACTTTGAGAAGGGTTGTTTAGCTCATTACCCTGTTTCAAACAAACATACGTGCGAAATTTTCAGGCGCGAGTTGCAAGGATTTTCCTCTGACGGGCCTGTGGCTGCTGCGGGGCCAATCTCTAATTCCTGAATTGTCATCAACGACAGACTGCTTTAGTTTGAGAGTAGCAGGCCAAGCTGTTTTAGCTGAAATGTGCTGTTTCAGGCTATGTTCACTTTGCAATGGCAATCTAATTTGTAGACTTGCACAGTGTTTTTTTTAAGGTGTTTTGAGGGACCAAAACGGTCTCTCAAATTCCTCCAACGGTCTCTCAAAATATAGTGACCTGAGATCACATCAA
>JGI24158J21664_10000462_pt1 | contig 36844 bp, 26 predicted proteins | sample Ectturendosymbi3_FD_21664 | JGI IMG/M metagenome (IMG submission 21664) | reverse complement strand
TTTTGTGACGGATATAAATTTGGTGTATATTTGGCATATTTTTGGATTAGATTTGGTATATTCGTTGTAAGAGGAGTTGGCAACACTGTAGTGTCCCAGTAAGCTAGGCGAGTTCAGCGGTGCTTGTACCTGCATTCCATACTCCAGTTGACAAGGAGAGGCTTGCCCAAGTTTGCTTAACACAACTGTTGTGTTCATAAATATGGCATATTGAAGAATCGCTGAATTTAACTTTAAACTTTTCGAATTTAACAATTTTTAACTTTCTGAATTAAGTTTTGAATTTAAAATCATTGAATTTAAGTTAATTTTTCATAGTAGTAGTTTGAAACATTTTCACATCCTAAGTACGTAAACTTAATTTATCAATAACTGTCGTAATGTAAACGTTGTTTAATAGTACTGTGCACTATGACAGGTTGTCTGTGTCTTGTCTATTTCATACATACCTGAAAAAATAACAGAGTGCTAACATTAAATTACATTTTTTCGATGTTTGAGGTTTGGGTCGTGAGATGTTCATAAAACTCAGATTTGGGTCGCGCTCAAGAAAGTTTAAGAACCACTGGTCTAGCGGTTAGGCTCAGGTCAGGTACCAACAGCCAAAAATGGCCAAAAACTTACCTTACTTATGAGATCACTCACAAAAGAAACGAAAGCCAAACCAAAGCAGACTTGAAGACTTGTCAAGTCTTTTAAGGGTTTGAACAGCTCTCTAGCACAATTGGCTGAGGTGCTATGCAGTTGGTAAGTCAACCGAAATATCCCTGGTTTTTCCCCGATTTCCAAGTGTGATATAGTCATAGATTGGCAGCGAACGTGTTAATATTATGTGTGGTTATGTATTAAAAAATATGGAAATAAATAGTGGATTTAATTATGTTTTTTGGGCTTTGATTGCAAGGTGTTTTATGAAACTGGCATTAACACCTTGATGGCTGGTCTACAAATATATCGTACCTGGAAATTGGCCTAAAACCAGCAGTTTTCAGTTGCCTTGCCAACGCCATATCTCCTCTACCGAATGCGCATGAGAGCTGTTCAAACCCTCACAAGATTTGGCAAGCCTTCTACTCCGCACTCGAAAAAAAAAATTTTGGTTTGGGTTTGCAGACTTTTTGTGAGTGACATCCTAAGTGAAGTAGTTTTTTGGCCATTTTGGCTCATTTTACCTAGCCTAGGGCCCAACTGCTAGGCCAAAGTATTTCGGTGAAGTTTTCATTGGAAACTAGGTCCGAGTCTTTTGAGCTTTTGGTCATGTTTGTGGCGTTTCTGGTTCAAAGTTATGATATAAAATAAACAAATTAATTCATTATCTAATTAATCAAATATTTTTATTACTTTACTTTAGATCATAACTTTTGAACCCGAGACCTTAGCATGTCATCCAAAGTATCACAAGACTTGGATTGTATCCTAGTTTCCAATAAAAACTTTAGTGAAATACTACCATCTAACGATTTGGGTCCAGGGCCAGGTGAAGTGGGCCAAGGTATCCTGAAAGTCCTCCACTTATGACATCACACACAAAAAATTCACACTAATCATCCAAAACATTTTTTGAACAGCTCTCTACTGGTTTTGGCGCCGGAGTTACACTCATGCAAAGCCATGTGTGATCCAGTTGTTTTGGTGCAAAAATCCTCGAAACAGGCCGGACGCCAAATGTTAAGGCTAACATCCCTCAGTTTGCCTTAAAAGTTTTGAACAGAAACAAGGGTACTCCTGAACAGTGCAAATCTAAACTTGTGCTAATGTAGTTCACGACAGAGGCACACGTTTTTTTGCGGCACAAGGAGTGTAAGTTTACAATGTTTTCCAGTTACAACTTATCAAATTATTCCATCATCAGACTTTGAGACATCAAAAAACTGTAGGTCAAGAGTCTTGAACTCTAGTTGTTCTGAGAGCCAAATGTGGACCTTGTGGGTTGCTATGCTGTCTCTAACTTATGTAAAAGTCCATCTTAATGCATTGCACATTATGAAGGTTACCTACCATGGTGTTCATTGCAATGTACAGTGTACACCTGTATATGCTGTAGCATGGTGTTTACAAATGTTTGTATTTTGTGATTTATAACCTTGTTGATTTTACAGAAAATTAATGAAATTCAGAAACAGTGTCAACAAGTTAGGTATGAGGTTTCCATTGAATGCTGTGGACTAATGTGACCACTGTGAAAAGTAACTGGCTGAATGCTATTTGTCTACAATGAACCAGAACTACTGATCATCACCAGCACTTTGTCTGTATTTAAAAGCAGCCATGAGCAGTGGAGGAGTGATGCTGTCTGGTTGGCTCAGGAAGTCTCCCCCAGAAAGAAAGCTTCGTAAGAATGTAAGAAAGTGTTCAGTTTTACTTTTACCTTTGGGACCAAGTATTTTTTACCATAAAACCCATGTGCTACCAAGTGTTTTTGGCATATTTTCTTGCCACCTATAAAACAAGCTAAAAGCAAAAACAGATTGCAGAAAGCTGTCTATCGAAAGGAATCCTTTCCCAGCAGACAATCACACACTACGATCTTATATAGTATATGTTCACCTACTAGGTAAGCATCATCAACTCTGGTATGCTCTCAGTTTTGCAGCAAGTATTGAATTTTATTGAACTTCCTTTTCTGTTGCTTTGGATAGTGTTTGCCAAAAAAACATTTCGTGGCAAGCTGATTTGGGGTTTGGCACATTTTACACCACATATTAAAACACACAAAAACAATTTAAACAGATGGCAGAAAGCATTGGTTTGTTTTGTTAAACATCACTGTTTTAACACATTCGCTGCTGGCGTATGAATATATCATACCTGAAAATCACCCATTTAGCTGCTAATTTTGCACCACATACGCACCAGTCAATTGTGCTAGAGAGCTATCCAAACCTTCAAAAGACTCAGCAGTTATGCAGTTGCTAAGATACATGCAAACTGCTTGTTTTAGGCTGAAACATACCAGCTCAGAAGGTGTTAATTGGGTTTAGGCAGGATATATTGGCATATTCTGCAAAATCAGTGTCACTTAATCGAAAAAAGAATGTGTGTATTGAATAACAGTTCAAAGTCTACCTACATGATTTTAATCTGTTCAAAGTCTACCTGCAATTTTGGGTAAATAGCAATATTAGTATTCACTCATGATTATCTATGACTGTTGAATGATAGTTGAGTCAATAAGACCATTTCTGTAGTTAGTTATCTTTATAAATGAAACCATACCGGCTGCGAAGGTGTTAAACCAGTGGTTCCCAAACTGGTGGTAAATTATCCCCTGCGGGTAATATGTAATCCTACGGGGGTAACGCAGAACCAAAACTACAATGTTGATCTGTATTATGAGCGATCACTGCAAAATATTGAGGGTAATAAGACATAATCACAACCTTGATTTGGGTAAAAGCTTGAACAAGTTTGGGAACCACTGTGGTAAGCAGTGCAGTAAAGACAAGATGTATGTATACATTGGTTAAGTGCAAAATGGTGTTACAGCTAAAAGTGCAGTAACTTGTGAAAGATGCCAACAGTGTCAAGAAAATAGTGCAACGGGTGTGGCATTGCAAATCAATCACTCTTGTAGATGCTATGTATGAGGTGATGCATTGCTTTTGACTAAGTTAACGTGCATTATCATGAATCGCTGTGTTGTCCACTCCATTAACTTTGATATACAGTGCTTTTTAAAAGCTCTACTGATGTTAATATGTGAAACAAGTAAAAAAAGTAGCCAGTGTTTTCATAGTTGAATACAACTATTTATTCATTAGTGCCAAAAAGTAATGGCAAGTGCGATTGAGCGCGATCGTCAAAAGATGTAAGCACTCCAGGTGATGGTATGCTGGCAAGAACTAAGAATGCTACAGGATTTTATTCAAATATATATAAGACACTAAAAGCAATAAAACTAAGCAGTGGAGACTGGACAGCACAAGATGAAAAATGTAAATTATTGTAGTATTAATCTATTTAAGTAAGTAAAGAGTCTCCACAATGGCAATGTGTTTAAATCCATTGGCAATTTTTTTGAAATAGGAAATGGATTTCATGTAACACTATGCATCCACAGACTGAAGATGCATTGTCACATCAAATTGACTTCCTATTTCAAAAAAACTGCTGATGGAATCAAACCCATTGCTTTTGTGACACTAGTTACTTGAATGGGGTAGGTGCAAATTTAAATAATCTCAGAAAGAAGTAAGCAGAGCCATGTTAGTTGATTCCTCAAAAGCTGCGAACGTGGAGCTTTAAGTTGTTATAAATGTATAAATTTCTAGAAACAAATCCAATCTTCTTTCGTTCATTGCGTGAGCTAAACAGTGAGCTGAAACAATTGAAAACCTAAAATGCTCAACGAAAAATGAAATATTGTTAATATGCAATGAGTAAATACCGAATGGGTGTAACTCTTGTTGAAGGTTTGTTGATGACAAATGGTACTGATAAACAATGTAGCTCTCATTTTGCTTCAAATGAGATACCAAAAAACACTACCATTTTAGTGGCAAAGAAATGTTGCCACTTTATACTAGTTAAGACTAAATTGGCAGTTTGTTGTTTGTTAAGAGAACTAGTTAGTTAAGACTAAATTGGCAGTTTGTTGAATGGAGGGCCATGCTCGCATTAGTTAGATTATATGACTATGTGACCTTGAGTTTCCAAATAACTGTGCACTGAAACAGAACGCTTCCACCAGAGGAGACACCAGGTTATGATTTTTGTACACTGATAAGACCACTACCACATCTTCACAACCATGGAGGCAGGAACAATTAAGTATGCTGATTTTTGAAGAGTAGTGCGAAACACATTTTAAGTGTTGTGAAGCTATACAGAGTTTCACCTTGTTAATGAAATGCCATAATGTTGTGCAAAGACTCACAAACTATTGCAAAGTTTTCAGTGTCACGGAACAAATTAAAGCAAACAAACAATTTGCAGTGTTTTGCAATATTTCGAAGTGTGTAGAAAAATGTCAAACCCATGTTCATAACTTACAGTAGAACCATGTCTTTTGGACTGGATAGCAAGCTCAGTATACAGTAATTAGCATTACCTGTATGACATAATATTCCAATTCAGAGCTTACACTGTTAGAGTATTAATCATGGTGTTCCAGGAAATGGCTTATCTGGAACTCTTTGTCTGGAAGACAACATTGGGCAATTTTTTCATAAAAGAAGGCAGAGAAGTTAAAAGCAAGCAGGAGTAAATGCATCCCATTTGTGAAGACGGCACATCAACTTGCTTTCAAGTTTCCCTTGCAAATCAATCCAGCCTAGTAGGTTTGAAGGCATTTTGTAATGACTGCATTTGAATGCAGTCTCGAAATGTTCATTTAGTATTGTCAGATCAGAGATGATTTTTACTGATTCAGAGTATATACAATATAATTTTGTCAGCTTGGTGAAATCACATTTATCTCTAACTTAGAAATGCAGCAGTTAGACCAAAAGAAACATATATCTAGCCTTCATTTTTTTCAGTATTTATCTGCCACATCAGCTAGCATTTGTATTACACATGTTTTCTCACACAAAGGTGAAGCTATTAATTTGAAGTGCTCTTAATTTGCAGTCCAAGCAAATCTTCACCCAATGAAAGATGTGTTAATGATATAAAACAATAAAGAAATAGAAATAGACTATTAAAGTGATGCAGCCTATAACCTTATCATTACACATGTACTCAACCCTTGCAAGGGTCGACCTGATTAACTGGTTTTCACCTGTGTAATGTTTGGTGCTGAAGTGACAATAGTGTTAAAATTTACTGTGGTAATTCACTAGGACTGTCATTTGTGAGGAATAATGGTATGAACCCTCAATCTGCCAATTGTTGTTCCAATTTGAATAGTACTATGGCAGTGTAAAAATTGTACTTTTATAGTATAGCATTCTCTCTGTGTTTCTGTACAAGTGTTGTTCCAGTGTAACAGTTTAGGTTGGACTTATGATTGCGTCCCCCATTTTTTGTTAGGACCCTCCAGTAACCAAAATTTGTTTATGTTGCCTGGAATTCAAGAAGAGCCAGTTGCAAGCAATTTAAAAGTTAGAACTTTTACGAACAACAACAACACTAATTTGTGTGATTTAGATAATTGGATTATATTGGATGTTTCAAAAAATAACTACTTTCGTTGTCAGTGAATCTTTTGGCTTTTGCATTGCTTTTTTTATGACTTACCAAGACTTTTAATTGTTTTCTTAATTGGGAAATTGTACTATGTTATTCTTTTTATTTTCATGGCCAGTTTGCAAGATGGTTTACAAAATTGAGCCGGCTGAGTGCTGCTGTGGTAAAGCTCAGCTTCTTAAAATGGTGAACACTGTGTTTAGTTGTGTTGACCTTTCCAACCTTGTGCTTGGCATTACTGGACTGGAGCAAGGAAGTGTTTTTGTACAGTGCTGACAATTGCTGGTCACAATTGATGTCAGGGTTGCCAGATGGTGCCGAATATGACTAATATTGCTAAAATTGCCAAAAATCACTGTTCTCCAAAAAATTTGCCAACTTTTTTTGGGGCGATGTTTTATACCAAAATTTGGCCATTGTTTGAATTACCAATTGTCAGTATTGAAGGAAGTACTCTCCACGATGGGGTAAGCAAGGAATCGATCAGCAAATTTTTTAGTATTAACAAAATAATCCGTTTTGGATGATTTATCAAATAAAAAAGCAAACTTTAGAAAGAAATTACAGCTCAACAGTAACTGTTGTGAATTATCACTCTGATTACCCTTCAATTTTCACGAAGCATGGTTACTGGTGCTGTGCTTTACAAGTGGAACTTCAGTTCAATTGTGAAACTAAAAATTGAAAAATATGGAAAGAATATGATTTGAAGGAACAACAAGTGTAGAAAAATCAATATTCCCAATAGCATTGTCATTGTCAAAATTTTTGCGAAAAATTTGCCAAAACTGGACAAACACTTGCCATGTTCTTTGTTAAGCATCTGGCAACCCTGAATGCAGCGGTCATTTTGGATGTTGCAGCATGGCCCATTGCGCTGATCAACCAGAGACGGTCACCTGCAGACCGCTCGTGACACCCCAAGTTCCCGACTGGAGGTACAAAAAAACAAGCGTAACAAAATTATTTCTACAAGCTTCTTCACCTTTAGTTCGTAGCGTATTTTCAGCAAACAAGACTGTTAGGTTGCTCAAGTTTTTGTAATCCATAACGCAGATCTTCACAACGTACAGCTTATGAGGGCGAGAGGTGCGTCTTCACTATCCACACAGAGTTGTAAAGGTTTGCTCTGGTTAAGGAGTTGTGTAGTCGGAACGATTTTTAGCAACCGTCGAAACAACAGTAAACTCGTCTGATACCTGTTAAAACATATTCAGTTTTCTGAAAAATGTGACAAACGCTTCGTGCTGTTGCCAAGAAAAAAAGTCATCGTTTGTATCAGTAGGGAACAATAAGATTTGCAACAGATGCAGGTAGACATCGTTTGGTTGTAATTATCGCAGCGTAATCACGTTAATCATTCCAAAGCTTCGATCGACAAAAGTCTGATCGCACGGCTTATCTTGCTAAAGCAAAAAGCTTACTATCAAGGACTTCCTTGAGTATGAAACAGTGAAATCGCGATGTAGCTTGGTTTCGGAAAATCGAAACATATTTAGCGTAGGTTAGGTTCCTGGTTCTAGTAGTTTCGAATCATAAGTTTTTTTTTGGCGGGAAGAACGTTTTCACTAGATACGGGTCACGCACATACCTCGCGTAGAGACGCCTCTGACTCCAACTACTTTTTTCCTTTGTGATGCGGCAAAATTATAATGCGGTTCGTGTGGTACCTCTTCAAGCTACAGTGAACTCCTGCTCCTTTTAATCACTGCAACAATTCGTGTTTGTTTAGAGCAGTATCAGGGGTGCGTCGTTACACAGGCGACCCAATGGCGCACTGTCATATTACCAGCCTCCATGGAAAGACACAAAAGGTATTGCTTAGCTTCATCCGCGGTGACTAGAACTTGAATTTAATTCACAAATCTATCGCTGCGAAGATAGTCTGTTAGAGAAGCAGAGCTTTCACTTCGCGTGTGGATATGGGAAATGGGAGTAGACAAGAAGATTTACGCGATATGTCTGGTCAGGTGAGCAGTTACTCCAATGCTCGCCTACACTTCAAATAACCATTACGTCAGATTCACGGAATTCGTCTTTGTGACTCACAATGGACTGTTGGTAACTCCCTACGCGTCCATCTCAAACAGTTTGAAAAACAGCACCTCGTTGTGCGTTGATTCGCATCAAGTGGCGTTGCGGCGCAGTGTGTTTAATTTTCCACGGTGTGGAGCGTTCGAACTTTACGGATGATCGATTTTGTCGTTGGTGTTTTGCTGCAGCTCTTTCATGCGCAGTTATTCGTCTTCACCACCCGCGCAGTTTACCGAGGAAAGGAAGCACCGGTTTGGGCTGTTTCACACAGATTGGCGTGAATCAGCTGCTGTCTCGCAATGAATGTTGCGCACATAGCGCAGTGTATCCTCAATTGTAGCAGCTATGTTTTTTCAATGAGGTTATAATTTGCTCGTAGCCCTACCTGCGAAGGCAGGTACGTCGTGTTGGTACCAATGGTTGAAGGTTGGTGAGTAGAGATTATTTTCGTTATACCCTGCAACATCGCTAATGCTTTCTCGGTTGATAAATAGGAACTCAGTTCATGTGTTACTTAATTGTCTCTTGTACGTATGTCTTCACTTAATGTTGGCTTAAAGTTAAGGCCATTTTTAGCGGAGTGATTCGCTGAATTGTTTATTTGGTGTGTCATTTACAACTCCCTTTGCTTGAAACTTTCAGTAATTCTTTGTTGACCCAAGTTTTTCAAAAAGTTTTGTTTCATTCGTTGGTGGTAGACAAGAGAAGTTATTTTCTTTATTCACAAAACTACTTAAATTATGAAATTGCTAACCTGGGGTTCAGGCAAAAATAATAACTGAAAAAATGATATGTAAGCATCTTTTCATGTATGAACTGGGAATGACATATAATTTTCAGAGTTCTTGTTACTTTATCTACCTACTATACATGGTGAGGTTAATCAGAATTATGTTGTTTTAGGGTAAAAAAAATTATATTGTTTGAGATAAATGTGAATTATGTCGTCTGAGTTAAAGCACAGTGCTCAACATGCGTAGTAGGTAAGTTCTTAAAATGTAAGTTCAAGCAAAAAAAGCTTCGATGTTAGCAGCAGCTGACAGTTGTCATGAAACAGCCCAAAGAAAGCATACAACATGCATTTTCAGTGTCACTAGATAACAATGTATGTGTGGTGGAAAAAGCAAGCTATTGAAATTTCTGAAAGGGCTCGTAAAACGCAGTTCAGTGAAGATGAAGCTATGGGATTTGAAATGCCCTATTGGAACAATTAGAGAAGTGCTGTCGGTTTTATTTTTGTGCTGAATAGGGTTTCCAGGTGGTTTTAAATTTGGAAAAAAATGAAAAATTGTCCTACTTTCACCAGTTGTGTCCAACAGCTAGCAAATCATGTGGACACTGAGTTTGCATGCTAATTTGTCTAAATTTCATTGGCCTCAGAAAGGTTTTACTTTGAAGCAAATACTGTGCTGCTTGGTATCTTCCTGTATTACTTGGCAATTGTGGTGTTGTAATAAGGAGTGATGTGGCTTTGAAAGCCAGATTTGATTCTTTCTGAAGATTGAGGAAACAAACACTGGTTATGTTTAACGTGTGTGAACAGCTTCTAGGAAATTATTTTGCGGTTTCTATCCAGACATTTTTTAGGACAGTTTGAAGCTCATCAAATCTAAGCTAGATCTGGGGCTTATTCAAGAAACTTTTCTTCAAGATACCCTCATTTTATTGCTGATTGTTTAAAGCGCTACTCTTATGTAAAAAATGGCTGTCGAATAAGTTCTTCTGGCAAATGTTACACATTCCTTTGCTTCCTAAGTCTTTTGAATTATCAGTAAAACAGCTTTTGTAATGTAATGTTTGTGTATAGATGAGAGCTGTTTTGGACTCTAATACGGTTGGAAAAAATTTCCATTTGGTTTTTGGTTGCTCACCATTGATACATTAGCAAAATAAACTTGAAAATTGTGTCTTTGTGTATCTGATCCTTGTAAAATAACAGTGACTACAAGACAGGGGTGCTCACACTTTTTTCAGCATGCGAGCTACTTATAAAACGAACAAGTAAAAATGATCTACCCACTACAAAAGTGCAAAACATATATTTATTAATAAATTTATTGAATATTCTTTTTACAGTGTAAGTTGATGTACCTTGCATACCCACACGAGCCCATATTGCACAACGCAACACAAAAAAACTATGCATGTTTTGACATGTCCGTCCAGCAGCGCCGAAAATTTTAATGTCATGCGATCTGCCCACCCTACCTTTGAGAGCGACTGGTAGATCGCGACCGACATATTGAGCATCCCAGCTATAAGGCAATGGGGAAAAGGTCCGTAGTGTGATTAGTTCTTGCTGCTCACAGTATGCTTCCTACTCTCTGTACTTGAAAGAAGTTCAGAGGAACTGAATGAAGGCAAGAAAACAGTTACATTTCCCTGATGGTATAGTAGTGTCAGTCTTGATAATTACGTAGCACTTGACATAAGAAAGCAGTAGAGAGCGACTGTAAAAAATGTAGCGTTTATTTACATGGGAGCATTCCTTGCAAGCTGAAACACAAGTTGTGCCAGAAACAGCACAGTACCAAAATGTAGTTTGTGGGTTGATTTTCAGCTGTAGTCCAAACTTTTGACCTTTGGTTGGCTACAGATGATGCACCTTGGTTCCGTGCAAACGTACGACGTTTCTATTTGGAATTGTAGTGATGAATTTTTCATGAATTTTATTTCTCCATCTGACGATGTAGTGTACTGCAATTTCAAATTCGTGGAACTTGGGTTGCACATTCCACTTGGTGTGTTTTTAAATAAGGGATTTTCTTTTTTGAGTGACGGTTTTGTATGGAAATTTGCCTTCACTGTTGTGCCGAAGTTTTGAGCGTTTGGTTCGAAAATTGGGCTTGTGTACCTGAGCTGATGGTTACTCGAGGTGGACTTAATAAACGTGTTTTCCTAGGCTGCCTTGAATAAACGCACATCAAATCCATTGACTTACACGAATGCGTGCGCACAATGCCACTTTTTGTAGTGATTTGCGCCTGGATGTCGTGTTTGTAGCTGCAGTATGCGCAATTGCATGAACCCCAACATAACATTAACACCAGATAGGTCTGAAAACACATCGTGGCAGTTACGTCTCGGGTCGACCATTTCATGGGAGTAGTGTTTCAGTATTTTGACTTCTTAGTGACGGCATTGTTCCGATTTTTTGCCACCAAGTACATGTTTGAGTTCATAGAAGCGGCTCCGCACAGTTCCAACCGCATTCGTCAGACGATTGTGGTTTTCAACCTGCTTTATTTATGTTACTCAATCTTCTTATAATTACTTTTAACGTTTAATTAAAATCATTTTGTTGTTTCGTTGAAGCCTGTTGCTTGTTGGCCTAAATTTTTAGTCAAATGTTGGGATGATTCTCATCTCGTAGCAGTTATAGATATATATTGCTCAAGTGGAAACGTTTAGATGAGCACAAACGACTTTCGATCAAGTGTAGAAAAATAATGTGATTAAAAAATCGCGCGCGTTGACCTTGTAGCTCCACAAAATATTTGGAATTGTTTTTGAGAGAAGAGAAGCATTGTACAATACCTGGGAGGTTAGTGTTCGCAACATCATCGTTTATTTACCCAAGGTGTAAGAAGAAATCTGGTAGTTGTTTAACAGACAACAGTTGTGCTTTCTTGTGTCCTCCGTCTGTTTTCAACCAACTTTGTCATATATATGTCATATTAACCGACTTGGGTGTTTATTTTTAGTGTGTTTCAATATTGATGCCTTTTGTTGAAATTGTTGCGTAAGATTTTTAGAGCATTATTTGTATGTCAAACTCATAAATACGTCACAGCGACTCGATATATGCTGAACCACAACTATTGGTAAATAATACCTTGCAGTTACAGGAATTCGCTCGTCAAATGGTTCTTAAAATTTGAGATTTCCCGTTAGCCACGTAGAGCTGGCTTGTTACAGTGAATATGATTCGAATCGCGCTGTTTCCAAATGTGAGCTTTTATTTGCAGGCTTGGAAAAAACGTTGGTTTGTGTTAAGATCTGGTCGACTGTCTGGTGATCCCAACGTTCTGGAATACTTCCGTCATCAAGGCTCGAAAAAGCCGATCCGCGCCATCAGCCTTGATGAATGCTCGCAGGTACGAATTGCAGTGTTTTTTAGACACAACTGCATCGTCCTGGCCATGGTGCAGTAGTGGGTTTAAAAGCTAGTGGAAAGACCAAGTTCCTTAATGAGCTTGTTAATCGGTTCTATATTCTCTGTAAAGCTGTGATAATCTTCCGCGGTTAAAGATAATGTTAAGAACATTGTGACCTTTGTATCTTTGCGTTGTTGGTTTCGTGGGTGTCCTGTCTTTATTTTTCACCAATCCATGCATGTAAGCCAGTGGTTCCCAACCGGAGTGCCGCGACACTCTAGGGTGCCATTTACGATGTCCAGGGATGCCGCGAGCTAATACGTTTTTCAATATATAATTGAAAAGATATTTCCAAAATGTCGTCAAATATCAACCCAAAATACTAGGGTTCGCCACTACAAGTGCCACAAATTATATTTCTCTTTTGTAGGGTGCCGCAAGCCTAAAAAGGTTGGAACCACTGATGTAAGCACTGCGGTCATGCATAGCAACGCGCTAGATTATTGTCGTGCAGCGTGCGTGTGCAAAGCTGTTTTAAGGCTAGCGGTTTCATAATGCTGTAGTTATAATGTATCTCTCTCAAAACGCCTACAAGGCCTATATTGTACTACTGTATTAGAATCTATAACACACACCTTTGTTTGTGGCACAGATCGATGCCAATGTTCCGATAAAGTATGAGAAAAAGGACCCATCCCATCAATATGTTTTCGACATCGTGACGAAAACCAGAACATATTATTTGGTAGCTGAAAGTCCTCTCGAAATGGCATCGTGGGTTCGATACTTGTGCGATTTGTGTGGATTCAATCATGGTGAGACTATGCTTGTTTTCAGACGATAGATGAGCAGAAGGCAGTCAAGCTCCCGCTTACGGTTCTATTTGAAATGCTTTCGTACTTGATTTATTGAAGCTACAAACCTAAATGGCTTTCGTCTTATAGTTATGTCGTCATGTTTAATCTTGCATACTCTTACGCTTGCGGTGTTTAAACTGCTGTTGAATAAGTTTAGAACTCCGAACTTAGAGTTTGTGGTGAACAGTTGATTTTGTTTCCCTGTAATTTTTTACTTCTGTTGGGCTTATTCGCTGTGAATGTGAACTTTTTTTGCCAACTAATGGACTGGCACGGAGCATTGTAACTATTAACAGCAATTTACCTGAAGTATTATTTACAAACTTTTTCTCAAGGCATTGCAGTGAAATCTGCATTCAACGTTTTCTCAACGCATTATGAAAGTGAAATCTGCACGAAGGTGAAATCTTCCTGAGCTGTTTTTATCCGCAAACAATTTTTTTAGATACTCCCGAAAATCAGCATGACCTAGGTACACAGCAGCAGACATTCAAGGCTGTTCAGCCGATAAGAAACTTCGGACATAATGGTTCCGTTCCTTTGTTGGAAGACGACGCCAGGTAACGACAGTCGCGATTTTTGTAATGCCGTAAATGATTCCTTTTCGGAAGAGAGAGATAAGCCTGTGCGAATGCACCTTTAATTTCAGCAGTATAGCAGCGACTGCAAACACCCTGTGATTTCACCTGTAGTGAAATAAGTAATATGTTTGAGTTTTAATGGTTTTATTACAGACACGGACAACTACGATCCTTTAAGTTGGCCCACTGAACTTGTCAAAATTATATTAATAAAATCAATTTATTGTTTTTCAGCTCATTTATATTAGTTACCAAAAAACAATCTATTTCCTTGGGGTGTTGGCTAAAATAATCCGTTTGTCGCGCTGAAGTTCGCTTTAGGTACTGCTGGTATGTGCTGCTGTGGCATTTGCATGTTTTCCCTTAAGAGGCAAATTTGCAGGGTTGCTGGCTAAACTGTTTCTCTGTAGACGTTCAATTAAAAACGTTTCGATGAACTAAACCTAAAAAAATACCCTGAGCGTTTGTTAACTCAGTAAGAATACTTCTATTTGGAAATAAATGTTCAAATAACTGCATGTGACAATTGTGGTCAAAAAGCACCACAGGCTGATCTTTGTAGCTTTGTGAATCTTGAACAATTTAGTGTATCGGCTGTCAAAACTACGGCGATATTATATCACTTGCGTGCGAGCACTTTTGTCAAGAAGCAAGCATCATTAAGGTGGATAAAGCTGTTTTTTCGTGTTAACAATTTATACGTGAAATATTAATTGTGAAATTAGATAAACCACCGCTAAAAATGTTCGCTGTAGGTTTTACGGTAAGAATGAATATTATGAAGATGAATCACGGCAAAAGCAGCTGGTAATGTGTTTTTTTTCTTCTTTTTTTCTTTTTTGAAAGTTGATTTGGGTGGCGGCAGACCAAAGCCTGAAATTTGCTTCTTGTCGGGGCGGTTGATGTGAACACTCTGGAGCGCTACGGGGCATCCACTCAAAGATCGTGGATCGAAATCTAACTTTTCATTTAAGGGTCGGACAATATACCACTGCGCTATCACTGCTGCCCTTTTAATGATGTAAATTGAAATAAAATCAGTGGAACCAGTGGCGACTCCGGCACTCGGAATCAGCCCACGTCTTCGATTACGATTTATATTGCGGAGCGTGAGCTTGCTTGCTTTTTATATGTTTGTGCCACCACCCACTTCACTGACTAAGATTGTTAACCCGGGCTCTTTAATGGGCCTTGTCACTGTTCATGTATTTTCGTTCCATGTCTAACGTTTCGCGTTCATGTAGCAGGTGACCTGAATAAAACAATATCGTTCGTAGTAGGCGTTCGCTCCACTTCGTTCGCTCACGCTTTACTCGGGCTCAACCATTAGAGCCCTAGCTAGGCTAGCTGCCACCTGCAATTATATATTTTAAAACATATAATCCATATCAGATTCAATGTATTTTGAAGCAATGGATTTGCATAGAACATTGGATTTGAATTCCAATCCAGTGGGCAGTTAGCATTCGAGAATAATTTCAAACGAACGAGAAATAGTCCAGTAACTCGGGCTAATATGAATGAGCCTAGTACGCAGAGGACTGACTGGTGTTGTCATTGCTCTGTGACGTACGTTACGTAACAATAGGCGAACTCTCATGAGAACTTCTCATTCCTTGTTACGTATCTAACGTCACAGACCAACGATAGTGCCAGGGAGAATGAGAGCAAATGGAAATTTCAGCGATGCAAGCCTCGAATGGTTGCATTCAGTGATGCTCCTAGTGTTTTTGCACGAGATTTAGTGTTTTTTCATTTCATCTAGTGTTATAGTGTTTTTTTATGACTATCTAGTGTGTTTTTTCATGAGTGAGCTGAATGTCCTTAATTGCACAATTTTGTGCAATTGTAACTGTAATTGAGACCTTTTGATTTAGTACAATTGTAATTTGTTAAAAATTCTACCTGATTAAATGTTAAATTACACAATTTCATATGTTTTGAGTTAAACCGCTGCGAAGTCACTTGGTCATTTGTAAAAAAGTTTCGGTGACCTGCACAAACAAACACAAGCGTTGTTACTATCTCCCGTTTTCTTTGTCTCTTGTTTACAATGAGTTGCACAATGTCTGCGGTTAGCATTGCAACGCATTTTCACTGTGTGTAAGTTTGGTTTTGTGATCTACTGTTTTTCTGTCATGAAATCTAGTACCTATCCGTAACAACAGAGTGGCAACATTGTTTGCATTCAGTCAGTATAAAGTGCGTAATGAGCCCGAGTGACGCTGGTGACCTGGAGTCGCCGGAGTGGAACCATAACCCGTATATCAGCAATGGCTTAAATGTCTTAGAAAATCTTGTTGCACAAGCATGCGCCACCCGTTAACCTAGCGATTGCTTTGTGTTGTTTTCGCCATGCTTGTGCATGGGAATGAGATTCCAATGGGAATTCCATTGGATTGGTCCCGTGGGATGGGACAATGGGCTTGAAGTTGTTCCATTACTTGTGTCTTGGTAATCCCATGGGGTAGGGCAGAGCCTGCATACCAATGGCAAAACGGTACATTTTATTTAAAATGTGTTGGTCTTTAAAACAAGGCTGCAATTTCTTATTTTGTTACTACATGTGTTCTTTTCTTGACTGGTACTACTTAGCTTGAGGCCAGTTGTTCGTCATAAGTAGCACCTAGCTTGTTACTTGTTATAAACCAGTTTCAACCGCTTTCAGAGGTTAGGGTTTAAATTACTTGAAACTTTCGATGAGCAGCCAAAATATGTTTGCTGCGGAGGGCATTTTTTGTTTCCGAAACTAGGACATCTGTGGTTACTGACTAGTGCCTTTGAACTAATAATTTTGCGTAATGCTTTTGACCTTCATTGGGTTTTTGTAAACCTGTGGGAGTTGTTGACAATTTATAGCAGTTTCCAAAAAAACATCGCACCGACGAACGTTTCGAGCGATGTTAAAATTCCTTCGCCTTTTCAGCACCCATCGAAACGAGGTCCCCATCCCATTGCCTCGCCCGCAGAACACCATCACCAAGCAGTCTGTGCCGATCCAGAGCAAGCCGACTGACGCTAATGGCAATATTCGTGAAGATGCCAACCTGATCGCGCAGAGCAGCACCAGCGCATCGTCGGCAGGTTCGGGCCACGTGTCTCAAGCAGGTACAGTCGAACTCGTCTAATTCGTCAATTCGCCTAATTCGTCACTTTTTCGTCGGTCCCAGCAGAATCCCTATCCTTTGTGTACATTTCTGTTCGTCTAATTCGACAATTTGCTTAATTCGTCACCTCTTTCTATCCCTGAGAAGCGTTTTGTTCATCTACTTCGTCATTTGCAGTTTCGCTTTAGATGTCCAAGCAGCTAGTACGTGTGGGAATTCAAACAAATTAAGGATCTTTATCTGAGAATTGTTACACCTTGCAATTTTTTTATCGAATTTATACACGAGGTGCGAAGTGCGACCCGACTCCCCATTGAGAGAACGCGGAAAAGTTTATTAAGATTTAAGAGGTGCTTGATTAAATGTAGGAGTCCAGATAGAGCAGAGGAATTAATTGTTGTATTCAACCTCAACGTCATAAACTTGTATTTTACTGCAAATAAGAGCACTATGTATGCATACGAGTTACTATGATGAAGTATACGAGCGTCTATGATGGAGTTTTCATGTTAGATTCATCTAAATTCCGCCAAGAAGACCTGGGTTTTAGTATCGCGTTGGCGAAAGTGAATTCCGTCAATAGAATGTATTGAATAAATTTGACATATTTCTGTAAGCTTTGGTTGCGATAGGTCTGTGTCCGCCTCTCAATCGCTTGGTTGGTAGATCGATGCACGGCCACTTAATGACACACAGCGGCGCTTTTTGGACAAAAATGTTAACCGTATCTGTCCCGCGAAAAGGCACGATTTAGCCTTGGTCCCACCACCAGTTGCTGTCACCCAAGTAATGTCAAAACATGCGAACGATTTAAACCTACGTTGGCGTTTTTCAGTTACTCCAGAAAGCCAACGACGCCTGGCACCCATAGACAAAGATGAATACAGCTTCGCTGTTGACTCGTCTCAGGTATGTGCGTTATTGCTGCATTTTTTCAGATGCACAAAGCCTCATAAGCGGATCTACGAAGCTTAGAGCACAGTGTACGGCTTGTTGAAATTTTTTGTTTACAAGCAATACAGCAAAGTTTCCCACCATTCTTGGAAACGAAATTGATGAATGAAGCAATAGGAAAAATCGTGCTTGGTTCGGTGCTTGCTTTTTTCTCAAGTGAAATTTGCCTATTGATTGTTCTACTTTTTTGTGGTATTTGTGTTATTTTGTTTTTTTCAGAGTTCAGAATACGTGCTTCTCGCTGAATGCACTGATGCAGTTATCAACTGTCCTGATGAAAATTCCAAGGTATTTGCCGATAAACATGATCTGTTTTTGTCATTTCTTACTGCTTTGATAGTCTAGTGTTGTGATAGAAGTTTTTTGGCGACTAGATTAAATTTAGCCCATTTGCAATGAGCAACAGGTCAGGCTCTCTTCTCGTTTTGGTTGCAACTTGTCACTTGACCTGTGTTTTCAGTTCCGAAAACTGCTCAAAGCTTTGAGACCGCAACAACAATCGGTTGTCTTTTTGCAGAAAGCACTACCATTAATGTTCACTTTGGTCGCTTTGTGTTTATCTTTTGTCACTGGATGTTCGCGTCAAAGCTGTTAGAACCGCACAAAAACTCATCTCTGTTGATTTCGTGCGCTGTCGCGTGATAATTTGTGTTTCGGACGCTTGTCACTTCATGGCTATTGCCTTGAGAGCCATGGATCTCGTAGTGTTTTATCCGTAGGATATTGTTTGAGAATTTATATTGAGGAATCGGTGTATATTCGCGGTCGAATCAGTCAAACGGCCGTGCTGTCGTACTGGCGCTCTCTCTGTTGCTTTCCAAGGGTAATATCACTGCCTTCTCTGGTACAATTTTCGTAGTGTAGCGACTGCTCCTGTAATGGGGTCTCTGCGCTGCTTTTTTTGTAAAAAGGATTAGTTTTATCGGTACGATACGTAAGGAATGTGCATAATAAGCAGGACCGTATCTTGGTTGCACGGTTTTGCTCCTGCATTGACAGTGGCACTAGACTTGATGCTTGGTAAGGTTTTAGTTGATGTACGTTAGTTCCTTATCATCGTAGGAGAAGGCAAATAAGATGTAGGCGAGTTTCGGTGCCACTCAGAAGCGCAATGTCATTTTCCCGAAAGGTGGTAATTTTTATCTGTGAATTACGCAGGTCCGTTTATACATATAATCGTCAAACGGAACATCGCACATGCTATTTTGGCTCTGCCACGTCATTCGGCACACTGTCGCATCTTACACGGTTTAATAACATGTTATCGAAGGGCAATACGCCCGTGATATCGAGAGGTTGCCTGTATGCGTTGAAGTGTTTGCGCGTGAGTCCTGTAGGTTTTCAGACATCTGAGGGTAGTGTGGCAGCTAACAGCACTAGTGTTGAGCTTAACAAGCCATTTGGCTTTGTTTGCACTGAGCTGACCCTCAGCACTGTTTGGCTTTTTCTTTTCCACTCTAAAATAATACCTTATCGTAAATAGCTTGATTCAGCGTCCGCACTTGTCGAAAAGGTTTCTGTCGCATTTGCGATGAAGTTAAAATCTGTCATTACAAATTATGTCTCGTACGTGACTGAAAGCACCCCGTGGCTGCTTTTCCTTTTCGAAGAATTTACGTCTTGCTGTGAATGCGTTTTCTGGAAATAATAATTACTTGTCAGTTAAGAAACGCCTTGTCCATCGGTACCAGGCGCGGTGAAGAAACGCATGCAACGAAAAGAGCGGTGTTGTCTTGCTTCAAAGCTGTCGTTCCTTCGGTGAAGGACTTCCTGCTTGGTGATATGGTGTCGCGGGAAATTGTTCGCGTTCGGTTTATGACTTGGCAACGAGACTATCTTGTATAATGCGGAAGTACTGCCCAAATTTCGAACGCCTTCATAGCAGGTGAAGGCGTTCGGTCTCTTTGCGTTCATCCTTTTCAGTGGTTGCAGTATCGCCCGCCAGGAGCGACTTTATGCACAGAGCACAAGTTTTCATCCTTACCGTTCTACCGGAATCACGTTAACGCCCCCCTCGGCCAAAACACTACTCGCTCGCTCGTGTGACGCAGGGCGCTGTTGGTTCGCTGCTGTTGTAAATGAGCGATCGTACCAAAGCCTCCCAGATGTTTAGCTAGCAGGCCTTGATCGTACCCGCTGTCATTGATCCTTGCTCTTAACAACACCCACCTGATGTGTTCAGCTCTCGGAACGACGAGCGTCGACCGACAGCGTCTTCACTCACGACGGCGCGACCTGCAGCGGCGACGTTTCTCGCGTCAAGACGCAAAGACTGGACAGCATGCCTGTCGGTCCACCTCCCTCTCCTCCAACCAAAGGTGACTGCCGTCGTACCAAGTCGCTGACGTAACAATCCGTGATTGTGTGTTATTTATAGTGCGCCGGCCTTGCTGGCCACCGGGGAAGAGTTGCAATTTCGAAACGTGCTGTGTTTCGCTTCTGCTCAGTACGTGCTGCTGCTTCTGTGTTGCGACTTAGTGAACGAATTGCACGGGCTCGTGTATCTGCAATGACCAGTATGCTCTGGTTAACGAACGGACTTTACAGACGAAAGGCACCTGTTGATGAATTCCGACCTCAATCGGGGTTATGCCTATCCTCCGTACGAAGGCGAAGATGATGATCTTGTTGTCGAAGCAAGAACGCGTTCCGAGCGTGTAAGTGGGTGGCGTTCGTCAGTCGCCGACCACGTTTCGGTCGTGTTTTGCCCTAATGCTGACGCTGAATGTGCGTTTCCGTATCATTTGCAGAGCGTCGATGCTCGTGTTCCGGTATGTCTTTTGATAGAAGTGACAAAGTAAGAAAACAGTAACAAACAGAGCCTGATCCAGCCGTCACCAGTGGCAAACAATCATGACAGTACGGTTTCTGTCCGAAGATGGCGAAAACGTATCGCTAATACCAGGGTTGTCGTCTGCACGTTTTTTTGCAAGTAAATCAGTTTCGCACAGCCTTCGGTTCGTCGCGCACGACCAGCAGTTCAAAGCTACATGTGTCCGAGTGGGCGCTCGCGAAGTTCCGGTGCGAGTGCTTCGTTGTGCGCGAAGCCGACTTTCTTGTTGTTTGTTGCAGTCCGGACACAGCCTTCCTCCGATTGACGACGAGATCGACTTGCACCGAGTTCCACCCAGTTTGCAGAAGGAATACAGAGTCGATGAATTGGGGAATCCGCTGCCAGGTGCGACATTAGTTGCAGTGGTTATATTGAACAAATAATTTTTTTTTCTTTGAATCGATATACTCCATGGTGCTTTAATACGTCGTACCATTAACGTAATTGCTTGCCAAGCGTTTAAACGACAGTGCTTGGCATCGAGACGTCATCTCCCATCACTTACCGCTATTAATGTTTGACTCGCGGAGCGTTTGTGTTGAATGCTGCCTCACATGTTCCACCTGTTCCTGCGTCACAGTCGAATAATGATGAGGGCAACGAGCGATGGTTTTAATTGCGGTTCTTGGTGACGGTTTCTGAATCACGCGTTACGTCATAGCTGTCTGATGCGCGAAGTACAGCGGTGCACGTGGCTAGAAGACATGACAGCTGTAAAGTAACGGTCAATTTACTTGTTTCATTTTTGGTAATGAGTTTGGGCGGGTTGTAGTGATTGCGATATTGCCACGAGCGCGTGTTCCACAGTTGTCTCGCAATCTTGACGCTGGCACAGTGGCTTTGTCATGACGCGGCCCTTCTTTTTTCATCTGCACAACTTCTTGCAGTGGTTGAAAAGTTCGCCATGTTCTTGCGCTCTTTCAATTCGAATCCCGGCGCTGTTTTGTAAAATTTGTTCCTCGCTGAGTAATTAAAAGCCTTCTGGCCATATTGGTTTAACTGACCGAGTGCTGGAGGCCATGGCGGTTCGAGCAGCTGTCGCTTTAGAGCGACTTGAGTTTTAACGTTTTGACCGTTGCAGGTAGCAGTCGAGCGAGCAGCAGCAGCAACGCGTCGTCACGTTTTGCTGGCTTGTCGCGCAATTTATCCGCCGGAAATAGTTCGACTACAGAATACATCAACACCGCCGATGCGTCTGCAGGTGAACATGCATTCCATGCCTTGTGTGTCGGCATTAAGAACGATTTCGTGCTGTGTGAATGTTGACGATGCCTGCGCCAGAACGCAATCGTGAAGCGCCGTGAGGCCTTCGCTAAATATGTGGCCGACAGGATTGCGTGCTCGTGTTTGCCTGGCTACGCCTGTTTTTCGGCATTTTGCGGCTTTGCTGTTATTTATAAAACGTGAAACTATTTTAAATGCTTGTGCGGTCAGAGCGTACAAAAATAAGCTCAAGCACCCACGCTGGTGCTGGAAAAAAATGCATCGATCGTGCGTTTCGATTTGTCTTCGAGTTCGTCTTGCGAAATGCCCTACAGCCCGTTGCCGATTCTCAGCGTCGGAAGCCGTGATCGTGGAAATGTCCGACATACAACTTGCTTATTGCTGACGGACGACACGAGTCACTTTCTTGTTTTTGAGCTCGCGTAGGGCGAAGTTACCACGAGCTTGTTGTTTGGACATCTTACGTAAGATTCAGACATGTTTTCACCGTAAGCGACGACCTGTTGTCCGCAGAAGCCGGCATAGGGTATTTCACGGGAGTGCAAAGACGAGATTCAATTCAACAACGCAACGCTCATCAACAGCAGCAGCAGCAGCAACAACACCAACAGCTATTTCCAGTACCCGGTCGACCATTTGTTTCACCTAGCAACCGGATGGGATCTCCTCAGGTACAACAGCAAACCTGAGTGGGTACAGCACTTTCTGTTCAGTGGGTAGGGTAAGCTAACTGTAGGCGTCAAGATTAGGTTTTTTGATTTTATTCATAGCAAAGTGCACGAATCACCGATCGGTGTGTGGCGTGTCCTTTATTGGCAAAGGTCTGATGAAAGTTCTTAATTGAATTATGCGTTGCATTGCTGGAAGTCTGTATGTGAGCTATGGCACAAAATTGTTCTGAAAGTGGTGTCCAACCCTCCTAGTTGAAATACCGTATTTATTCGATTGTAAGCCGCGGTTTATAAAGCTTCCTTTTCATCATTTCGTGCGGCTTACAATCAAGGGCGTTTGAATAAATACCGTACTCAGAACTGTCGATTTTGTTTTAGTTGTCCTTTTTCACCAGTCAAACCTTCAGTTTTAACATGTTTCCAGTTCTCACCACCGACCTTTTTCAACCCAAACGACGGAACATACTCAGTTCCCCGCGCTCAGCTTTACGACGTTCCTGTTCAGCATCCGGTAGGCGGAGGCTCTTCGCTCTACTCAACACCTACGCACGCTTATCCGTACAACTCGAAACACTCCCTGTATTCATCAACCTCGACTTTAACCCCACCCACTGTGCGGAGTGCAAAGCAAAGAATGCACCACCCCGGAGACGGGCTGCCTCGTATTCGCCGCAGTTCCAGCGTGGGACAGTTGGAGACTGTTGCCAACGAGCTTGCCGCCCAAAGCAGCGCCAACGTGAAGCCGACGCACATGCGCCGGAGGTCGATCGACCACAGGCGCCAACCGATTGTGGGACAAATTCCCACTGGCGGTTTAAACGACCTGAACGGCGTTGGCCGTTATTTGAGCTCCGAACAGTTTGTTCGAGTGGGCGCGGACCCGCTTTGTCCAAGTTCAACGTCGCCCCCCCCGCGACCTCCTAAATCAGAAGCCACTGTTAAGCAGTTCATGGAGGGCGATTATTATGCCAGGCCTGCCTATGCGTCCAGCGCTAGGGACAGGCCTGTTTCTCCAGTGCACACGGCTGTCATAGCAACCACGATTCCGGAGTCTCCTCCCCACACGACAGTGACGAGCTTTGTTGATGGCACACCTAGCCATCGTCCTTTTCATCGGACGGCTACGCCCTCAGTGCAGGTTGATCCATCATCTGTTGAATTGGAAGTGCCGGGAACGAAAACAAAGCTGGTAAGAAGTTTACAGTCACTTATCCTAGCGTCTTCGACAACCTTAGGCGTTGTGGCCACCTGCAACGGAAGAATCAATTACTTAATGAAATCAGTTATATTTCCGCAGAGTTGTTCTACGTTTATTGTTTCGGTACTCGTGCCAGTGCAACTGAGTCTGTTTAAGACAAAAACGCAACACAAATCTAATAATAATCATCGCATTTGAAAACTGCTTTGTTATTTATTCGCTACTTGTCAGCAACGTGTTGACATGTTCTAGAGCAGATGTAAGTTATACGTTTGCCAGCGATTTTTAGTGTGTTTTAGCACGCCGTGTGATATATGTTCTCGAAAAACACCGTAGTTTCCAATAAAATTGCATCGCGTTGTTGGTGCACGTGGGGTAATCAAGTGCTGCTTTAAAACTAGTCCTGCCACATGGAATGGATGCAGTGTATTGCATGATATGACAACAGCGACTAAAAATATATAATTCCCTATTGAAAAAAAGAAATTCCATATTTCGTATTTTCATGGCGGCAGTCTAGCTGATTGTAATTTTTTTCAATGCGTGTTTTGGTGTGGAGTGACTTGTACCGATGTGCACGGTGGTTCTGATCACCTGCTGGTTTTGTAACGAGCTGCGTGTTGTATCGCATCCTGTCTTTAGCAGGTAACTCGTTTCTGAGTTATTTTCCTTCACGCGTTTGCACGTGCTACTGTACGATTGTGGTGGTTTTCAGCAAGGAACTGCGCTCAGCTTACGATTATCGTCAATAGTGACCTTCCCTTAGTCTTCCAAGCTTTCGCTCGCGTTTTTTTATCATCATCATCACCAGCGCAATGCTTCTGCAGGAAAGTCCACCCCAGACTTCTCCGGCTGTAAACTCAAACCAAGCGAAAGAAGGTTTAAGGGCTGTCAGCAACGGTAGCGTCGGCCAAGCAGGTACGAAGTTACGGTACTGGAGTAGTAGTTGGCTTCGTTTGTAATCTCGCTGTCAGTTTCAAATCAACCAGCGCTGGGAAATTGCTAAACCGCCACCGCGGCTCCTGTACTAATTGTTCTGTCGCGTTGGTCTGCTGCTTATTTGCTCTGCAGCCCGGTCAGGTAAATTGCCTGTTCTGAGCAGCCAGGTCGCACTACAGGTCGCTGTTCCCGATGCGACTGTTTGTTCAGTAGCATCGCGCGCACGCCACCGTTGTTTGAATAGCACCGCCGGTCACCTTTCGCTGAACCCTTCTTTTNGGNGGAGTGCACGGCTACAAGTTTTCGCTTCGCGTTTCTNCCAGAAGCAACGTCGGGCCGCTCCGACAACGCCTTGTACGACGTACCCGACCCGCGCTCCCTCCCTGTTCGGTCGGGGTCTGACTTGCCGGAGGCTAATGACCCAGCGGACCTGTACGACGTGCCGAAGCCCAAGACGGCTGCGGAGGGCTCGCGTCGATTGGCCGAAATCGAAGACGCGAATCACCCGAGCTATGAACCCATGATGAGCCAGACGGAAATGTTAGAGCGTAAGTTGTCCGGTTGTTTTGCGAACGTATGTCAGTTCGCGTAGCTCGCTTCCTAATTGTTACACGTGACCCCTTTTTCCTTCGATTAAGGTCACGCTGTGTATGTTTGAAAAATTACTCGAGGCATGGCTTTGCTTTATCTGAGGTTTTCCTTTCTTACACTCAATCACCTTCAGTAATAATATAATAGAGTTGCTTCGTACCATTCAAACTTCGGGAGTTGTTAACGTCATGCTTGTCTTTCCTATCGGCTACTTGCTCAGTGCATGTCGCAAAAACGTGTTTGAAATTCCGTCTAAGCTTGGACACCTGTGCTTTGCCTGCAATGGATTTTCTTGAGTCACTTTTGAATAAAAGCGACCGACGTTTACTCGCTGTCATATACGGTAAACAGACTGTCTGCAATCATAGCCTGAAAGTTAACCTGCACACACACACACATTACCTGCGTTTATTATCTCCGCGATTGCCAAAAGTCGTTTGAAATAGAAGTTCGTCATTTTCGAAAATCGAATACGTTCTTCTGGCATGTTTGTTGTTTACAGAAACCTTCACAAGGGTTTCTCGCTCCGATGTAAATAATTAACTAATAACAAACCTCGGGGAAAATCGTGCGATAAAGCTTCGCTGACTCTTATCGTACACCGTCCAGGTATTGACGACACCTCCCATTACACGAGCATGGCTGGCGCGAGCACCCTCATCAACCACAGTCCGTTTTCAACGATGACCCGGTCTCCAGGCCCTTTCGTCAGATACACTGGCTCGGCTGAACCGCCCCCAGTGAAACGAGACCTGAAGCCCGGACGACGGAGCCTCGGCTCCGATGGTGGATCTTCGGAGTCCAGGTTTGTCCCATTGCTCGAAATGCCGGTCTATTAAACTCGAGGTGATTGGTGGAAAATATGATAGAGCCATGTTTTTGGGTATGTTATGGATACTTGCCTAATTTTGACGTAATCGTTATAAACGAATTGCGTCACATGGTCGCAGTCGATGAACGCATCGACGTGTGTTCGGGATATTTTCTTGCTGTAAGAAGAATATGCGTCTTTCGGATTTATTAGCCTGTGGAAATATTTAAAATGTAAATTTTTTTGTATTGTTTGTTTTATTTTATCGATGCAATTTAGTTTTATGAGGGGACGGTTTTGTTGTTTAGATCTCTGCCGCTGTGCAGTAGCATAGCCAGAATCAGGCCGAAGAGGCCAGGGCTCCCACCCGAAAAAACTTGCTAAGATATTTGCTGGTACTGTACTTTATACAGTGGAATTGCACTATAACGCCACTTCATGAGACCGGAGAAAAAGCGTCGTTGTAGGCGAACTGCAATAAATAGTTCCTAAAATGGCTTTTTAGTTCAATGCCAAAGCCTGGCAAGGATTAAAAGTGTTTCATTAGGGTTGTCGCTTACTGTATTGTGTTTTCGTGTGTACTCTGATAAGAAAAGTGAGAATTTATTTTGTCTTTAGGTTTGTATATTGTAGTCAACGTCGTTGTTGGAGTATCGAAATCTTTTGCATGTTTTGCCACTTTTGCAACGTTTTCGCTATATTAAGCGAAGCAACGATGTCGTACTGCTTTCATAGAGGGATGTTGCTTCTATTTTTCGACAATTTGGGCACTGTTCTACCAAGACTATCGATCAAACTGACTACAGTCGTAACAATCCCTATTGGAGTAAAACTTACGCAACATTTGCATTCATTGCTGCTAGTCCTGATGACGCAATCCTTGATGCCATTCTTGCGTCAGATCTGTCACGGCTCAAAGATCAGCCGCTTAACTTTGACTGTGTTTATATTCGATCATCAAAGACTTGTGTGGTGACTCGACATAGCCGATCTACACTTTTAAACTGTAAAGAAAACTTGCAACTGTCGTTATAAAAGAACAAAGTACTGCGGGGACCGACAAAAGCGTCCCTATATAGGCGAAGTGACGATATAGCCAAAATCGTTAACTCGTTATAGTTGCACTGGAATGCAAGTAAAAGATAGGAATTCTGCCGGGACCCACGAAAAACTGTCGCTCTTGGCGAACTGTCGTTATAGCCGAGGTACTTATAGGCGAATTGTACTGTATCAATTTTCAACTGTTCGAAAATAAACGGAAGGAACTGTTGGACTCCGACGACGTCAGCGAATGTTGCTCCCAAAAACCTGATGAATTTCGTAAAGGCTTTACAAACTTCCGGTTTTCTGCGCCTCGCGCAGTCGTCGCTTCAAATAGCAGTTTAAGAAACAGGTCTTCAGGATGTGTTTCCTCAGATTTTTATCTGTGTTGCTGTTGCGCAAGACGATAGGATTAAGTCCGACAAGCTCCATTTTTGTAGATCCCATCCTTCGCGAGGAAGCTGCGAGGATGCCTTCGGCGAATACAGCAATTCCAGCAGCTACTCCCACACGCCGGACGGCCCGGTTTCACCCCCACACGTCACTTTGCTCCATTCAATTCCGCCGAGCCCTCAAAACATCACCCGGTCGCATCCGGACGCGCAGGCGGTGAGATCTCACTTGCACCCCCCAGAACGACCTCCGAAGCATCCCAGCCAGTCGAGCCTCTCCCCTCGGACTCCGCCTTCGTCGGCCATTGCAAGTCAAGCCCCGCCTCGTTCTTACGGCGTAACACTCACGATGGACCGATCGCAAAAAGCGGCGCTTGAGTCTTCTGGCCAAAACAGCCCCTGCTTGCCCCACCACGCAACACGTCACATTTCTGGACATGGTTCAGGTCCGGGCAGGCCACCCAAACCCCCTGCGATGTCTATGCATCAAGCGCCAGGGCGGGATGATGTATTCCCTTCTAGATCGGGACCAGCTGCACCTGTTATACCTCCGAAGTCTGCAGTGGCGTTTGTAAGTTGGCTGGTTGATTGTACCTCTCTGTGTTACCTGGCTGCAACCTAACGCGTGCAACCTATTTTTAAGAGGCTAATGAGCGCGCACCACGGGAATTCCGTTTTTATTTTGCACTTCGTTGGGCATTTTTGCTTTACTTAAAGTTGAAACTGTTCGGGACGTTTGGATTAAACTTTTCCTGCTGTCTGTGACGCTTCACAAATGAACTGCTTAAAACTTCGGAAGTCAATATTGTTGTAACTCGTTTTTCTGCCTCGCTGCAGAGTGTTTATAGTCACTTTTAATTGCGTGAATAGCAGTTTCAACCCAGAGTTGATGGTATGCAGTCCACTGGCTTGAAGCTGCGAAACAATTTTGTAGTTGAAAATGTATCTGCTGTCTCATGTTGCACCACCATCCATTTCATTGTACGAACCTTGTTCCGAATAGGTTGCTGGTACCGTAAGCTTTGCTTCGGTTTTTATTGAACCGGCTTGAAGTGATTTTGTAAAGTCACTTGCCGTGTTCTGAAGTTAGTTTTCAACCCCTACTTGCAGCACTAGATTCAGTGATTCGAAGAAGCTTGTAACTTTGATGTACGCGGTTGTTTCAGTGCGACCTGCAATAACTTTTCAGATTTAACTCATATGACTTTAAAGATTTTGGGCGTGGCGTTTTGAGAACTAACTCGAGCTTATTTGCTGGAACATTTTCTTAAAACCTTGGGCAATGTAAGATCGGATTTCAGACAAGGCTGTCAAATTGTGCTGAATTTATTCCGAAATGTCAAATCACTGCTTAACTGCAACGTCATGTAGTAGAGAGGATGGGTTTCACTCTTCCAATTACAGACGCTGGGAGCTGTAATGTCGCTGTTCGGAGTATACTTTTCTGGCTTGTGAACAACCAGAGGAAACTAATTTGGGAGAGATAACACGTCGATGCGAAATGAAAATTATTCTCGCTTTCTAAAAAATCAAAATCCTTTTTATCTGCTGGTAAGATCACTAAAGAAAAGTCGCGGCGGACTTCGGAAACCGAAAGTGTGATTCTTCACCCAAGACAGATTAAGCCTTTCACGAATCGTAGCTGTAATTTTGTTTGCAGCTTTGCCAAGCAATCTTCAATAAATCTGCCTATGTGTTTTAATATCGAGCTAGGAGTCAGCGCACGGTGTTTACTGTCAGAATCTTTAAGCTCTNTATTGAATTTGACAGCTTATCGATTCGCTTCCCGTATGCGTCAGTTCAGAAGCTTTTAGAGCCCTGCGGTTTTCCTCTCCCTTATTTTTTTTGCGCAGACAGTTTTCATCATCAAGCTAAAGCCATCGAGTAGACGGAACTTTTTCCGAAAATTCCGCTATTCAAAAATAACAGAACGTAGCAAACAAACCAGTTTCCTGAAGAACCCCCACTTAAATTTGCAAGCGGGTCTTCGATTAGTTTATAATTTTCGGTTTCAATAAGAGCATAAAACTCGAACGAACCTTCGTTGCGAAATTTTTGTGCGCCGCGTCGCTTTCACGTCCTGCAGTTCAAGAGAACGAAAACGCTTTAAACCGCAGTGACCACGTACTTCGCAGGCCCACTCCGCCTCATCTGCACTGCTGTTCTGCGGTGTGGCTCAGCAATTATTTATCAGACGCTGCTGACCTCGAACAAGGTTTTTGAAACAGTGTGCCTTGGTTTCTGCAGCCGTCTGGTTTCAGCGACCATCCCTATCCAGCGAGCTCTGTACCTCCAGCCCCGTCTGTCCATCAACCGGCGGAACTGAACTATGTTCAATTAACGACTAGCACTTTCCCTTCAAAAACAGCAGACCTCTCAAAATCGGAAGCCATCTCGTCCACTGTGGAAAGGTATACGCTGTGTTTGTGACTACATAATTCCTGTTGCCGTAATAGGCTTGTGTTTAGAAATTTTTGTGTCTAGCCAGACTGGTGATCAATTCGAGAAGTGGAAAACATGCACTTTGCTGATGCGTGTCTCCATAAAGATGAAACGGAAATTAAGCAAACGTAAACTTTTTTTGAAATCGTTGTCACTTCATTCCGTTCCTTTGGTGACATCAAAATTAATCATACTTTTATTGCGCACATTGACCTGCGCGTAAGGGTTTGATACAATTTTCGCAATCAATTAGCACCCTTGCGGCATAAACCGTTTCTAACAGTGCCCTCCGCAACCAACTCCGCCAACCGCAGTGAACTGTCGAAAAGGTGAAGTGCTTGTGCAAATTGTTGAAAAATACGAAGCCTACTGTACAAATACAAGCGATGTGTTGACGTCCTGTCCGGCATTTATCACTCGAAACAGCCCAGTTTCAAAACGATGGCTGAAAGTGTTGAGTTAAATCCTTTCAGGAAAAGCTCAGGCCCTTCGAAAATTCCCGTTTACGGTAGTTGTCGACAGCTGCCGTTCCGGTGACCGCGAGTTGCCCCATCTTCATTCGGTAAGTTGAAAATCTATTGTTTCCGTCACTTCGACGTCTCTCCACTCCGAAGTATAATTTGCGTGAAGCCAGACGTGAAGTGCAGCCGTTCTGGTCGAACTTCGTAGGGAAAAGGTTGCGGGTCGCATTACTTGGCAGCGTAATGAGGCACTTTAAAGTGCGTGCCACGAACACGTCCACCCTGGATCAACCCCAGCTGAAGTTTTGCTGATGACGCGTTCGTTGAAAATTTCCGCTCGCGGAACATGTCGCTGTTGTGTTGCAGACCACCTAAGCCCGATGAAGGCGTTCAGTACATCGAGATAGACAGCGGAAAAACCACCGCGATGGAAAAGACGAAAAAGGCAAGAGAAGAAGAACTAAGCCATCATAAGCGCCCTTTTGATACGAAATCGGCAAAAACTTTCAAGTGAAGAGCGCCTCTCTCATTGTTTCCCAACTTTTCCGATGTAAACCTCCCGAAGGACGAACTTAGTTACTGAGTGGGAGACCTTTTCGCTATTGTTCATTCCGCTTCCTTTTTGTCTCTTTTGCCAGTTCCCTTTACCACATCATCGCCTTTACCGCCAGCGTTCCTTTGCGAAGCGTCTTGCTACAACGTTGTTTTATACAAAAACGATTTGAACAGCATACAACTCTGTATTAGTGCATGTGTCAGTCGAGACCGCGGCGGCGCGTGCGGTATTTTCTACTTACAGCTGCGCATCAGCTAAATGCAGTCGTTACTCTCGTGACGGTCGGCCACGCGCTCACACGAGCAGATCAATTGATGTAAATATCGCTGGACAACTGTTGGGATCTGCAAACCCGATCATGGTATTTGCGCGTCGCGCATGACACGGTAATGCATGCTTTTCGTCGCTGTCCGACTCGCCGAGACTGTCGTAAACGTTTCTTTGTTTAGATTCGAACGGAACGACTTGCGTGTTCCAGTCGCACCGAACATTTTTTTCAGCCGAAAAGTTTCCTCTTATTTTTTTCTATTTTCGTTCTACCAGTCACTCGAAGTTCGCGCTCTGCTCTTAATTTTTTTTTCCGGCTGTCGTCGCTTTCCTAGCGTTTACCGCTTCGCGCTGTTTTTATGGCAGTTTTCAAAATTCACCTTGAAAGATGTCCGCTTTTTCGGCATGCCTTTGTATCCCAACGATTTTGTGATTGTATACGTCACAGTTGCGTTTCATCGTGCAATATCGATCATCAGACAATTTACTCAGTCTTCTCGCTTTCATATATTTTCGCGGCGCCCGTCCGTGCTGGCGTTCAGCAAGCGCCACTATTGCGAGCAATTCCCGTTCGTTCACTGCGGCGTCTGCGTCGCTGTCATTCGCGACTTGCATCCAACAACGCTGCACCGCCATCTTCGACAGTAAGCAACCATGTGCTCAGCGTTTGCTCGTGCTCTGTTTGCACCTGACTAGTGCTTGAGTTAACAGTGACAGTTGAACTTCGTGCAGTTCGTTGTTTTTCGTTATTGTGATCTTGTCAGGCTGGAGGGCGACGAAGGTAAAAAGCATATTTCCAAATTTTAAGAAAGTAACAATGGTTAGTGCTTAGCTGAAATGTGCGATTGCATTCTCTCTCAAAGTCGCTGCTTTTCTGAGTTAGGGTTTACTTGCCATTAGCAGTGGTAGCGACACGAAGCTCAAAAGTACGGGTTATTTGAAATCTTTGAAAATGTGGACTTAATTTTCATGAAGTATTTTTCTGCTGCTTACTTTCTGAAAAAAGCGCTGTCGATTTTTCGGAACATCGCAGCAATGTTGGAAGGCCCCATGACGAAGGTTCATGCATCTGATGTTTCCGTCATTCAATAGAAAGCGATCCTTTTGTGATCAAATGTTTACGTTTGTGTTGGACAACTAGTAGTTATCCAGAAGCTTTGTGACAACCTGACATTGCGGGCCAAATGGCCGTGGAAGCAATACCACACAAATACTAGAGCTGGCCCAGTGCATTACACTGCGCCAGGGTCATCGCCAGCGGGGGGCCAGTGGTGCCCGGCCTTCACGTTTGGCCCCCTGGTTGCTGCATACATCCAATACAGTATTTTAAAAATGTGGCCCCCCTGCTGCTAAATCCTGGCGACGGGCCTGCACAGCGCACACCCATTGAAACATCCACTCCTAGAATGCTCTGCTGGCGTTCAGGCACGTCAATCAAGATAGGACCATGTAGTATTTGTGACGTCACACTGACCTCAGTTGGAAGATTTNTCAATAAATATCAGTTCGCCCGCGGCTTTGCCGAAATTTTAATTTTAGCCCCTTGTATATTTCATTTTGACACGACTNCCCTAGAGAATACGACTGCCCTAGAGAATATTTTAGCCCCTTGTATATTTCATTTTGACACGACTGCCCTAGAGAATACTTATGCTCTCAACATATGAATTGCAAGGTCGAGTGCACTTTTCATCGCGGGATTATTTTTAAAGTTCGCCATCGCGTGTGTTGCGTTAAAGAAATTCCAGCTTCACGGATAGTTCATAAATATTACACTAGTTTCGTGAAGTGTTCACTCCTTTGTTTCACAATATACGCTTGGGCAGAGCCGTATCAGCCGCACTTCATACCCCCCAATTGGGGGTCCTAAAATTCATTCCGGCACCACTTACCTCCCCAAAGAAAGCTTCGACCCCCCAAATTGAAATAGGAAGCACTATAAATCAGTGAAGTTGGAGGGCCCTTTGAAAGAAGTGCTTATACATTACAGTATCTTTGGGCTCTTTTGAAAGCAAAGTAGCCTAATTTTATACATTACAGTTGCTGTTATAGGCCCTTTACAACTGCTGTTGGGGGGCCTGTTTGAAAGCAAAGTAGCCTACTTATACATTACTGTTGCCCTTGGGGGTCCTTTAGAAGCAAAGTAGTTGCTGTTGCGCCCCTTTCAAAGCAAGGTACTTCACATGTTACAGTTACTATTGGATGCCCCTTTGAAAGCATAGTGAGCCTATTTACACATTACAATTGCTGGCTACAGTGGGCCTCTTAAAACATCGGCTTGTACGTTACAGTTGCTATTGTGGTCTCTTTGAAAGCCAAGAACTTATGCAATGAAGTTGCTGTTGGGCGCCTTTGCAAAGCAGAGTACCTGCACAGGTGGGGTTGCCAGATCACTTGAAATTTTTTCAAGGACATTTTGTTTTTCAATGAGATATCGTGAGCTACTATCCTGGACGTACGCAGGGGGAGAAACGGACNTTTTTCCCGCCGATGGGAATTGGGACTAAGAAACAAAAATNTGTAGAAGATCTGAAGCCGGCATCTTGATTCCGATTAATCGAATTAATTCTTCCAATAAAACTTTGTTTACCGGTATGGCACTCGCACTACGCAAGAGCCAGCTTCACTGTTCTGGTGTGATGAGCTTGCAGTTCACTCACGACCACTCCGTCTGCAGGGTCACGTTGTAATTTGCGAGCGCATTGTTNTACTGTTGCCCTTTGTAGCGTAACAACAACATGGCAACGAATCTCAAAAGTTACGATAGTTATTGCGTGTGACTGTTGACCTCAGATATCTTCGGCAGGTGATGCAGCGAGGCAGTGGCTACAGATAACGGTGAGACGAACGTTTCATACTGTGTGAAAAGCAGCCGGGGTGAACNTGTAGTAGTGCTTCCGNAAGTTCGAAAAATCCATTATAGTGTGAGATGTCACCAATGTGCCTGTGTGAAGAGCTTAAACTACGCTTGTGCAGGCTTCTTCACACAGAATAAAACTACGTGGTTTGTTGGAAATACCTCTCTGAAAGGTTTGTGTGAATACGTCTTTTTCGTTAAGGTTTAGTTGTGACTTCTCATCGAGTACTATGCGCAATTTCTGCGGACGCCCATGGCTACTTTCAGCAAGCTTTGAGGTATGGGCAAGTCAGGCTAAGCTAACCATGTACGAATTGAAAACTAAACAAAACATATTATGAATATGATGACATAACCGTTCTTGAATATTTAACTTTTTACTACACAACTGCTAAAATGGGAAAAATCTACACATTGTTCTGTTCATTCACGTCGTTTATTCTTGATTCTTGAATGTTCAATATAACCAATAGTTCAAAAATGAACAATTTAAATCTATTCAAGAATTTTCAAGGACGTCGGAAAATATTCAAAGACAACAAGATATTTTTCAAGAATCAAGGACATAACGAGTTTTGATAGCAAATTCAAGGACAATTCTTGGGGCTCAAGGACGTCTGGCAACCCTATACACAGGGCACATTACAGTTGTTGTTCGGGGCCCCTTTGAAGGCTGCAGGGTACTGAATTATGATGTGGTTCGGAAAATATTATATGAGCGGATAATAAATTTTTCACCAAAAGTGAGGAATATTTACGCGCGAAATACCTTTAGGGGGCTCCCTAAGAAGGGGGACCGAGGCAAGTGCCTCGCTTGCCTTCCCCTAAACACACCACAGTATATAACCCTGACAATGATCTTATATGAGAATATGAAACCGATTGAACACGTTCTGCTTCATCNGATATGCATACTTTCTCACCTTATTTGCGTATCTTCTTCCATTTGAGCGAGTTCTTCTTTTAGCCACTGCTTGGCCGCCTGGATTTCGGGGCAGGTGTTGAGCAGCCATTCGGTTGTCTGATCGTCCAGAACCGTCAGGCCGTGCAGTCCGTGGGGAGGTCGTTCGATTGGACATTGGAGGACAACATGGTCGACGGTTTGTTCTTCTGCCCCATACTCACAGGCCGCAGAGGAGGCCATACCCCATTTGTACAAACAGGAGTGGAAATGTCCGATACCGGTGCGGAGGCGGTTAAACCGGACCCAAGCTCTTCTTGGGAGTGTTATTCCGGGGGGTGGGGGTACCAGTGTCTGGGATTAAAGTGGAGAGTCTTGTGGAATTGTCCGTCCACTCCGCGTTCCATTGATGATCCGCCCACTGCGCCGCACATAAGTTGTCAGAGAAGCTGATGAGTTGTTGTTCGGCGGGTACAAATGAGAGTGTCGATTTGAGGCGCCGTGCAACAGCACTCGATGGAGTGATTGCTGAGTGGAGCAGATGTCCAGGTTCCATGGCTCGGCGTCCTAGAGATAGTGTGGCTCCACTGCGACGAAGCTCAGCAGGTTGGATGCCTGCGAGGATTGAAAGGTTGTCAGCTGGTGTAGGACGCAGGCGTCCAGCCACAATTCGCAAGGCGTCGTTGATGGTGGGGTCGATAAGGCGGGCATGAGCACTACGGCACCAGACAGGAGCGCAGTATTCTGCAATCGAATGGACCAGGGCCAGGGTGGCTGTTCGCAACGTTGTTGCTCCAGCGCCCCAACCGGAGCCAGCAAGCCTGAAGAGTGCGACGCGTGATGTTAGCTTCTTGCGGAGTGACTCAAGGTGTCGGCGGTACGTGAGCGACCTGTCCAACGTTTGGATCTCTTTGGGTCCCCCAGTGGCTTTTCTCTCGTAAGGATCGCAAATACTAGTGCTTTTCTCCAGATCTTTGGAATTTGGAGTTGGCACATGCAGGAATTAAGGAAGTCGCAGAACCAAGATTTGAGAGCCGACCCCGCATGGATTATAAACTCCGGGAAGATGGAATCCAATCCAGGAGACTTTCCTGGCTTCAGGCGTCTGACGGCAGCAGCACACTCTTCCGGCCTGAAAGGTTCGGAGATACTGTGATCCTCGGGTGTTAGAATCTTCCATAGGCCAGACAGCTGTTTGTTGACGAGCCTGGTTGGACTCACGGCCGCCGGTCTTGTGTGCCCCGTTCTTCACGAGTTGCGAGGCGATGGAATTTGCCGAGACGGGGCGCAGGCGGGAGGAGCGTCCAGACCTGCCAGTAAGTTTGTTGATTGTTCTCCACGCCTTGCGGATAGAGTGCGAGAAGTCGATGTAGTTGACAGCTTCCTCCCATCGCTCCTGCTTCTTCTGTTGTAATCGAGAGAGTAGGGACGAGGCGGCTCTGTCAGAGGCAATCCCCACTGGAGCTCGGATAAATGAGCGATAGAGGGTCTCGCACTCTTTGTCCCAGCATGGCACGTAGTTCTTCCGACGGCCACGTGGGATACTTTGTTAGACCGCAGAAAGGCTCTCGCAAAGTCCTGGTGTACCATCTCAATGTCTGGTGTGTCCCGAGGTGGCAATCTATCGACGGATTCACTGTGAGAAGGCAAAAGCGCTTCCAATCGGCCTTACGAAAGTTCCAACGCTTCACCGGATCGCCGTGGGCAGGGACCTTGAATCTTGGTGGCGTTATGAGGGAGGGCCGATGTTGTGACCCCGGGAACTTTCCTAGGACACGTCTGTCCGGCAGTCGGCTGTTCTGGTCGAAACTCGGCCAGGTCTGGGTTGGTGCCGACGTTCCAACGGCGAGAGAAGAAACTGGCTGTTTCCTTTGGGTTGTACAACAGTCCAAGGTTGTTGG
>JGI24158J21664_10000461_pt1 | contig 36867 bp, 19 predicted proteins | sample Ectturendosymbi3_FD_21664 | JGI IMG/M metagenome (IMG submission 21664) | reverse complement strand
TAAAACAGAAGATTTTAGCCAGGTTTCGGTAACACAAATAATGTAAAACTCGTAAATATAAGACACTGTACCTAATACCGCGAACTTCAGTGACGAGCATAAAAGCGCACGATTAGTCAAAGGCCATCGAGATCAGGTCACTGAGCCCGCAGTACAGCTTAACGCAGACGTCCTCACTCTGAGAATTGCCGGGCACAGAACAGGTGGCACTAACTGAACAGGCAAGATAACGCGTGTGACGTTAATTGGTTAATCAGCGTATATCTCTGCGCAGAGATAGCTAAATATGCGCAGAGATAGCAGTTTTTGTGCTAAATCTGTCAGGAATAATATTTTTACGAACGGCGCCCCATAGTTCAGGCTGATTGCAACACACATCGTCAAAACACCGCGCGGCGGACAACAAAGCCCGACAGGAGATTCAGGGAGCGGCGCAAGATCCGATGTAGAGGCGGAACGTTCCCTCTCATCCGAAAATCGCACTATACTGCTTAGGAAGAGTTCGCTTCCACTAGTTCAACTTGATCAGTAAGTGGATCATCTTTCCTTCGCACGAAGCACCGCAACAGAACAGTTGCTGGGCATAGAAGCAGGCCCGTAACCAGGGGGGGCGAAGCTGCCCCTAGAAAAATTTTCGCCCTCCCTGGAAAAATTCATTGGACATCGTTTGAAATTATTGGACATAGTTCAAAAAATTTGGGACCCTCTCAGAAAACTCTTCGCCCCTCCTGGTGTCCCAAGCTGGTTACGGGCCTGCATAGAAGCCACGAGGAAGTGACGTTCCAGCCATCGCTCTTCTGGAAAACCGAAACAAACGTTCATGTGGCGATTGATTAGTTGCGAAGCAGACCGCAGGGACCTCACAGCATGCAACGCCTCTGGCAAGACTATTTTCCACTGATCTTCGGGCAGGTTTTTGTCATGAAGCAGCAGCTTTAGCAGTTCGCCACACAGATTGATTAGCTCGTTCGCATTGACTGTTTCCCTTTGGGTGGTGCGGCGTCGAAGTACTAAATGCGATTCACCTTTCAGTAAGGAAAGCTCTCGTTTCTTGGCTGACGAACGAAGCACATCGGTCGCTGTGAACAAAGCTCGGAAAACCCAGAATGCAAAACAAAGACGACAGACATTCGACAATAGTGGATGAGCTCGTGCGTTTACAGGAAAAGATAAAAGGGAATTACGAGTACTCATCGATTACTATGAGAAGATAAGGTCTGGGATTCCTAACAAGTCCCTTGACATGGACGCTTAGGTGATCCCACGGACGCACAGCTGGTATGAGTGTCTGCGAGGGCAGCCTGAAGAAAGTAGTATGTTCTTCAGTTGCGTCAAACTTTTCTTAAGTAAACTACGCCGTCGCGCAAAATGATAAAGTCGCACTTAAACTGGGTGGCCCTGTGACTGATGTAGGTTGTGCACCGACGTGAGAGAGGACAAAGCACAAACACGAGAGAAGGCATCAGCTGCGGCGTTTTCACTACCAGGTTTGTGGCGAATGTCAAAGGTCATGTGACTCAGCTCAAGCCTCCAACCGAGATTTTTGGCGTTTTTGATTTTGCCTCGATTACTCTGATCGAACACGAACGATATAGCTTCGTGGTCAGTGACCAAAGTAAAGAGTCTACTATTCAAAAAATAACTTACAGCGACTAACAGCTTTGGCTATTGGTTGATGCGGCCTCTTTTTCAACCGCGGGGTATAGCGTCTTTCACAAGTAGAGGTGCGCGACAAGCAAACCACAAGATGTTCATTCTGAGATAAAATAGCATCCAAAACATAATCGGAAGCCTCTGTTTCGACCGCAAACAGAATGTCACGGTGGATCGCACCCAAGCTAGCTTTTGCTGTAGTTCTCGCTTGAGATCGTCAAAAGCAAATAAAGCACTTCCATTGAGAGGAAAACAAAGTTACACGCAGAAGGGAACCCGCTTTGGCATAAAAATTAGATATCCACTTAAGTAAGAGAATATACCAGATACGTGTTTGAGCTCCTTTAGACTCGTAACCGGCGGAAGGTCGAGTAGCAGTTGCAGTCGATCGGGATCAGGTTCAACTTGTTGTTGAAAGAAATTTTATACCTGGCATGGTCAGCGTTGTCACGCGAATTTGCGACTATTCTTCGTTTAACGTCAGGCGACAGTCAGGCACGGCAACAAGCAAACAATTCAGATTTTTATCATGTTCTGCAATAGTTGCACCGGTAAGAGTTACATCGTCTAAAGCAGCATTGACATTTTGCAAGATGTAAGTAAACGATCGATCTGTGAAACGATCGATGACTCTTTGAAATTGAAACGCAGGAAGACCATTCGTTACACGAGAAGGAAGGCGCTTTAACTGCAAAAAGTTTGCCTCCTGCTTTGAACGTCATGTAGTGCTTTTCTTTAGGCAAGAGCGAAAGTTGATGATGCGGTGAGCAGGCCGTGGGTGAACGTATATCTACGGTGCTGTAATACTTATCCTGGGCATAGGTGTAAGAGCAGGCAATTTTGGGGGGTGCTAGACCAGGCCCGTAGCCACGGGGGAGCATTCGGGGGCAGTGCCCCCCAAATTTCTTTTTTTTCCCCCAAAATTTTCTTGTACCTAGAAAATTTTGCTTTAAAAATATAATAAAAACAAAAATCGTGCCCCCTAAAAATGTATTTTGCCCCTCCAAATCTCAAAACCTGGCTACAGGCCTGTGCTAGGGCTGCGCAAGAGCATTACCAGAAGTCAGTTGGCTCAGTACATTGAGCATCTGCCTCATATTTCTGAGGTTTGGCGGTCCATTCACATTTCAACTGTTGCTATCAACAAGAAACTTCACATCTAGCTGAGGACATATACGCAATATGCAACAAACTGTTTGGCAAAATGTGTTCATCCAAACACTGCATGTAAAATAAAAACACAACTTTTCTGTACTTTCCTCGCATGGGCTCTACTGACAAGAAGTAGATGCCTTGCAGCATACTCGATTCCCACAGTGTACAATTAATAAGGAACATAAATGAAATGTCTTTTTTGCCCAAACTTTCAAGTGAGTTAGTTACTCATCAACCCCCACAAACTAAAACACGAAGTTACAAGAAACAGTTTGTTGATTTTATATATATTTAATATTGTGTTTGCTGTGATATAGTAAACTTGCATTTATACACTCAATAACAAAGAAATATAATTTCAATAGTATTGTTAAGGAATTTCAAAACATTTTTGCCCAAATATTTTGAGATTTTCCCCAAATTTTTGAGAAATCAAAACTTTTGAAGGTGCGCTTGCACCCCCTGCACCCCCAGCTCCTACACCCCTGGTCATGAGCCACATTATTCACGAGGTCTTCAATTCTGGGGAAGAGCTACTCGTCCAGGAGCGTAAAGCGATTTACAGTGGCGGAATAGTCGACGACTAACCTTTTCCTTCTTTTTTAACGACGAGAACTTGGGCTCTCCATGGCGATCGTGCAGGTTCGATGATGTCGGCCTCAAGCAGACGTTTTATTTCGTCTACGATAAAGCGAGTATATTCCTGGTTGTAACACCGCATACAATGGGTTTGCACTGTGATAGCAATAATTCGAATAATCGGAAGGGAGCTAACTTGGCAGCGGTGACCGCGAGCTGACCAAAAGGATCCCATGTGGAATCGGGAATCACTAAAGCCTATTCGGGACCTTGCATTTCGAACGTAACAGAGCCACGCTGCTCGAGAACTGTTGACCAACGTTTACATCCGCGCACAGATTTTTTATTACACCGAAAGCAACATCGGGATACCATCGATCAAGGAGGTTCAGCATGCCACGGTCTTCACGATAACCTCGGAGGAAGGGTAGGTTTCCCAGAAAACGCTAAAGCCAAGCTCTTCGCCATATTCTTGTCTAGTTTTCGCAGGTCCCAGAGTCGATCAGCACTTCAAAGGCAACTGCTTGCAACGAACCGCCAACGACAGCAGATTCTAGACCGGGCAGGGAACCGAGGAGACAGGGGCGAACAACCGAATGAAGAACGGTAACTGATTGCTCGGTTTTGACGAGAGATTCTCTAGTCATTTGTCCGTCTGCCGGACTCACACCGTTGGCAGAAGTGGCGCTTTCAGTTCGGCGTCCAGAGTTGCAAACACGGGAAAAAGCCCTGCTATTGACGCAAGTATCACATATTCCTGCTTTTATTGGGCACAAAACTTTCTTTTTCCACAAAAACAGAGACGGATGTCGGTTTCAGCTGAACGTCGCGAGAAAATCTCTCTGAGGATGATGTTTGGGGATGGTTCGTTTGGCTTGTCATTACGTTGTGTTGTCGCCTCGGATTCGGCTGCTCGACGGGATTCAGTAAGGGCAATAACCGTAGCCTGACTTGCGTCTGCCTGCTGGCTCACTGACAACGACTGGCGTTGTGCTCTATCCAAGCAATCAGCAAGTTTTTAAGCTTCTACGAGGTTAAAGTTGTCCTGGATTCTTGATGATCAGAGACCGTTGGTGAGCGAGTCGTGGGTCAAATGGTCCCGGTACACATCGGCTGTGACATCCTGGAACATGCAATCTTTTGATAGTTTTTTTAAGCTTGTGGCAACTCTGAGAGGGTTTCACCAGCAGCTTGCTGACGGCCAGGGGTGTATTCAGGGCGGGCGATTAGGGCGATCGCCCAACCCCCTAAAACCCACGAAAGTAACTTTATTCACCTCACCATGATATTGTACAATTCAGAAAATACCATCCACGATATAAGGCCATTTGCCGTCCATTGTTTTGTCACAGCAGTGTTGTGAAGTATATTTCATCTCTCTTACAGTAGTGAACCCGTAATGAGACACGACTACCAATTATTACTGACATCGCCCCCCCCCCTAACATTACTGGCTGGATCCGCCCTTGCAGACGGCTGAGGAGCAGGTGACGAACGTAAACGTTATTTTCCGTCCTAGCATACAGGTTTTTGAGGGTGCGTACGATTGTTTCGTAAGTTGAAGTCTATTTAACATGCAGAAAGATGCAGGGAGACAAACATTCGATAATTATACGGTATCTGTTTATCACTGGATCGTCAGTCCCGCGGAGTTCGCACAAAACATCGATGAATTCTTCAACAGTCTTGAGCCAAAATAAAAAGATTCTAGTAGTATCAGGCGGTTCAAGTTCGGCCGATAATTCCCGTGGCCTGAACAGGTATTTACCCATTTTCTTGTCAAATAAATTGTCGAGACCTATCGATGCGAACAATCACACAATTAATGTTCGCCAGGCTCTATTTAACAAGAAAACTCAGCGATATCCTGAAAACGTATAAAAGCGCGCGATTAATCTAAGACCATCGAGGTCAGGTCACTGGGCCAACAGTGCAGCTTAACACTGACGTCACCGCACTGAAAAGTGACTGGCGGAGAACAGGTTGGACGTTTGTTGATGGCGTCTTGGTGGAACTTTATAACTACAGCGATCTTGTAGCGCCATGACTCAGTTTGTACAAGGGCTGGTATCATTTGACTCGTTTTTTTGTGTTCTCGATAGTCCCAGTAGCTCTTGATCACACCGTACGCCTGGCTAACTAAGCAGACAAGACAACATGTGGAATGTTGATTGGGGAGTCAGCGCATCGAAGGGAGACACGACAGCTAAGTACAAACAAGCAGGGGACCGCGATCAGTGGCGATTCTAGAATGAAAAAAGTGGGGGGGCACTGCGGGGCCAAGGAAAAAAGTAGGGGGGGCAACATAAACGTAGAATATTGCTGGCCGAAAGTTATCTGCTGTGTGGGTCAGTCAAGCGAACATAAACGTGAAATTAAGCAAAAAACTGGGGGGGCAAGCGGGGGGGCCAGCCAAAAATCTGGGGGGCCATGGCCCCCCCTTAGAGTCACCACTGACCGCGATACTTATAAATGCGCTACATGCACTGCACAAATAACACAACTGCATACAGCATAAGCAAAGCCACTTCTTATCATTCCACTTCTCCTTAACCCGAATGGACGCAAAGTACCTCGAATCAACTCCAGCTTCATTCTTTCACCTTGCACAAACACAGGCAACCAACCCATATATCTACAAATCACTGCACTCTACAAAGTGTATCCAAATTGCGGCTGAAAAAACGTTAAAGAAAAGAACATCTTGTACAAAGAAAATGAGTGCGTCACAGTTCAGAAAGTGAACTTCGCAATGATGGCCCATTGTAAACATGACGGCTAACTGAATGCGGTGTCTACGAAAATGTCAGAGCAAACTATGCAATAAAGTATCAAAATAAAATATACAGACAAAAATATTCCAGAAAACTGAACCAAGTATATACTTTGAACACAGTAGAAACTAAAAACACAGTTACACTTATGCTTCAACACAAATACCAAAAGACACAGATACCAAAGTTTCCAACATGAGTTCGATTTTAATAAGAGCTGATGATGCCTATCTATTAGGCCAATGCTCTGTTCGTGTCTGACCGTTTGCTGGGAAAGGATTACCTTCGATAAGCAGTGTTTCTAACTTGCATGTATGAACTATGAAGTACATTTTAAAAAGAAAGTGATCATTGTCCTGACGACATTCTGTTTCTAATAGTTCCTAAATGTTCCAGATCAGGGTTTCCAACCTGTGGTACGCGAAGGTCTTCCAGGTGGTGCGCGAGTAACTTCGTAACTTCCATTTTTTTCACAAAAACCTGGATTCACAGCTTTCCAGTTTGTGTAATCAGGCTTTGTTTCTAAACAAATAAATTTTCCTATAGCCTGATATTCCTATTGTATCGTAACATTATGACCTTTGATGCGCTGGTAGCAAATTTACGCCACGCATCGACCAATTGGTGGAAGGTAAACAAAAACAAAAATCTCATTTAAATTAGTTGTGGTTTTGCAGAACAAGAAGTTTATGCTTTTGTTTTATCTAAGAACTTTAGCTCTTCTAAGGATAAACAGGCTGTCGCTTACAAACTACGTGTTCAAGTGCGAGAAACCTGGTTTGGATAATCGAGAACTTTTATTGTCTGAGACAAACAGAAGCCATGGTTATTGTCTGAGACAAACAGAAGCAGGAGCTTTAATGCGTGGTTTTCAAAACATATCCTGTAACTAAGAAGCGCGGGTTGTGTGGAAATTTTGTTGCAGTTTTGAATTGAAGTCTTAACAAATAACACCAATAATATGATTGTGAGATGGATCAAATAAAAAGTTTAAAATTGTCAGCACTAAACAGTTTGAAAAAAAAGTTTGAAACTTCTTAGAAAGCTGATTTCAACCAAACAATTTTTGCTGAAGTGAAAATCATGTTTTTTCGAGATAGTTTTCGGACGAAATTAGCAAGAAAACAGCAGATTTACGTAGAATCTTGGTGTTGATCAGAATTGAACTACAGATTTTGTGCAAGTGGTGTGTTTGGACTGAAGCACCTGACAACTATGAACTTGAGTTTGGAGAGCACTTGAGTTTGGAGAATAGGCCCCTGTTTATTGCTGAAAACAGTGGCGTAGCCAGCCCAAAATTTTGGGCGGAGCTAAACTGTTTGTGACTTTAGGCGAGCAACGGTATTTTGTTTGGGACACCGCTTCCCAAAGCATAAAATTACTGGATATACTAAATATTTGGGGGACCATGGCCCCCTGGGCCCCATTGGCTACGCCTATGACTGAAAAGAAGGATCTGCCTAAAATGCCAAGATAGACAAGATTTGCGCTTTTCCAAAAAACATGGTTATAATGATTTACATTTTAGCAGATAAACTTGTCGTGCAATTTAAGTTAGAAAAGTTGCCAGACTTTTAGGTTTCATCAAGAATGTTAACGGTGATTTAGGAAATGGCGAAACAAAATTATCTGTTTTAACCGTGGTGAAAAAAATCATTCATTCAACTAAAATGTGGAAAAGAAGCGACATTGGAACATGTGCTGTGGTTTTGCTAAGATTGTTTAAAATTTGTATGTGTTTATTTGTAACCATGGCAGCCACAAAAGAAGTTTAGAGATTCACGATAAAATTTTATAGGGTTTACGTTTTAAGAAAACAGAAGAAATTATGGCAATCGGATGATAATAATTTGTATTTTCTGTGCTTTACTGCTCCAGTTTTTTAGCTTTTGTAGAAAGAAAAACGAACCAGCCAAGTTTTTTCTCTGCACGTTTCTGCTTTTTTTCGGCGCGAAAAACATTTCAGACTTTTTGCAACTCATCCAATGCGACAAGAGATTGACATTTGAAAGCAAGACTTGGAGTCAGATGAACTAATATCTCAAAGTGCGAGTCGATGGGACCGTCGCGCCAATTACACTCGTAAATCGAACGAACTCGGAAAGTTCAGGGCGAAGACACGTCACGCCGTGACGTTTCTGTATTGTTACCGGCAAGAGGTCTTCACTGACATGATTTTGAAAGCTGTTCGTTCCTAAAAAGACGTCTCTCACATCAACTACATTGATGGCTTGCTTGCAAGTTGTCTCATGAGAATGAAATAGTCTGCTCTGGTTGATCCATGGTCTTCTGACCCATGGTCAGCTGATCTGATGACCCCCGGTCTCTTCGTTAACCATGTAAATAAACATGAACAGTGTGTGTGTGGTAAAATGTGGAAATATCAGCAATTCCCACATCGCACCTCAAACGCTTTCAAACACCAAATGACTCGTTGTGACCCCACTGTTTGGCCCACACCCTCTGGTTCATCGCTCCACGACCACTTATGTGACGCAACTCTGAATGTCAAACGAGTTTATCGATTTTGATAATCTTGCACACGTCATTATATGCAACGAACGATTTTCGTAAAGAGATTTGCAAACGGAGTCATCAAGGTAACACAGACGTCATTCACCGTAGCAAATTGCCTTCTCTTCCTTTTTTTACACTATTTGCAGTTCATACCTTCGAACCGTTTGCTTTAATCATTTAATTGAGGACTTTGAACAAAATGAAGGTAAATACCGTGGCAGCGACGATGATTTAATAACAGATCGCAAACGCATGAAAGCTTCATTCTGTGGTGCTTCGCAAATTTCCACTTCGTCATGTTCGCGCAGCTGTGTGGAGAAGCGGTTCATACATTTTGATGAAACGGCATATTTTACCAGGACCTCGTCACAAACAACTGTTTAGAGCAATTTTCCATGAAAAACTTGGAACAGTTTTACTAGCATGGAGGTTTTGTCATTTTAAACGTTCATGTTAAATCAGTTTGCATCAGATAAAAATTTCAATGCGCAGTTTTTATGCTTCCACTACTTCACCTCGTTACCATGGTGAGACGAAAAAGTTTGAACTGTTTTTCTGGACATTTGCAGTGATTAATGCGTTTTTTAATGTAATGTTAAGCCACGATACTTGCTTTTACGAGCTACAACAAGCCTATAATGAAGTTCCGACCTGCAAACTTATGGGTAATATGCAAGTAGTTTTCCGACGTGCATTTCCGATTATTTTCGTTTTCAGTTTTTTGCGTTCAAGAGTTAAATAACTCTTTATATGATTCATGTCTTTCTGTTCACATTATTTAAAAAGACAAATATAAAGCTTTATTACATAATCCTACTTTTTCTGTTGCCTTTGGCATTGAAGCCATTACGAACATATCGATTGCCTATCTCTGTTCAAGACAAGGTTCTTTGTATCAATGCATCCTTTAAGGTAAATGGACTCGAAATTCTTATTTTAAAAATTACGGTGTTAGATTCCTTTATTTTGCACAAAAGCAACCTTGTACGTTTAGCAAACAATTGAATGATAACAAGAGAGTAACTCAAAGTCAAAGATGTTATCATTAGCGTACCGTGAGCCCTCTCACGGGCTACATCACTTACGCTTGTCTACGAGGTTTGACTCACTTGCATTTTTTGTAAAATATCACCACCAACCCCCATCTCTTGGTCGTTTGAAGCGAAATGCGTATTTTAAAAAAACTGATAAAGTCTGAGACGGAATATTTATGACCATATTGTCTTTTCTGAACTCTTACGAATGCAGCAACAACAGAAATATCCAAAAATAATATTGATCACTTCCAGTTTTTAGCGGGGAGTTTTGCAAAAAGCAAACTATATTTAAAGATTGCAAAAGCAACTTTCTTTTTCCACTGATTGATGGTTTTACTTCTTACTTCTGCGGACTGCTCATAAATTGTTTCCTTTTTTTTCGTAGATTTACTGTATGCATGGCGTTATATCAACTGGGATTCACAGCGGTCTTTGCACATTTTTCCTGATACGATTTTTTTCTTGATAAAAAAAAACTTATGATTGTCAAAAGATTTCAGCACAGATGGGCGCCATACTTTTGTATCGGCAAGTTTGAAAATGTAAAACACTACAACACAAGAGCCCAAATGCTCAATACCATTGCGTACTTGCACACACAAGCACCCTACGAAACAAGCACATAGAGCCTTTGCATGTGCAGTTATTCCAATTGATTTAAACATGTTATGTGCAGTGTCGCTGAATTCTTTTTTAACAAAGCTCATTTGCTTGTAAAGGGTTATAAAGGTTTTATCTTTGAATTAGAGATATTACGCAGAGCTGTGAGACTACTGTAACTGGTTTCCATCAAGACCATCTTGTTTAAACGACATTTGTATATCTCACGATCTAATTTGCGCAGCGCATAAAAACCGCCATGAAGGAATTAAATTTTGAAGTGTTTTTGCAGTAAATCGGAATGCCCTCGGACTACAGTCGGAGACTTGTTTGCGCCACGGAAGTTGAAACGGAATGTATCCGCGAAAATTTTTTTTCACGTAATGAAGGATATTAGCAATCCGTGGTGTTGGCACACTACACAGATAGTAAAGGCGCGGTTTCCCAAATAACATTGTAAGGATGAAATGATCACGATGGCAACCCTGCTGTTCAGCTCCTTCGCAACAACACACTTTTGGCAAGGAGCAATTTCCTTCTATTGGGATTTGTCTGCAATAAGAGGTAAAGACATGCAGCTTAAAGTTTTATTTTTAGAGGAGTTTGACTCTATGTTTGATAAAGTCAAACCAATCGTGTTAAGGATCTGCGATGGGATCGAATTGCACGAGACGATTTGGTTTTGAGTCGACTATGACCATAGCTCAAAAGCGTTTGACAATAGTAGGTGTACAACGTTTTTGAAAGTGTTGCGAAACATTTTGCAGGAATTTCACGCTTCCATTTCGACGTATTCTCGCGTTGATAAATACAGCATTATTATCAGGAAACTTTTTCAAAAACGAAAATTTTGACTTTAATGATTTCTAAGGCTTATTGTAAAGCATTTTTGTAATCACAAGAGAAAATACAGCGTTGCTGAAAATTGTGGATAAAGCTGTTTATAAGTAACACAACAACAATACAATAAACGAGCAAACCCCAACTGAATACTTCATGATGTGATTTTTAAATGCCATGAAAATCGATGCATATGCATTGGCCGAAGAGCGGCTGACCCGAGTAAAATGGTGTTGCTTTCAAATGAGACTGAACTTTTGACGACGTCGAAAATGATGGCTGGCAACAGCAAATGCTTGAAGGACAGTCACACAGACCTACCTTGTAAGAACGGAACTAAACTCTAATTAAGTACGATGTCTCTTTGTAAAGCAAAATATTTCTCGCCAATCCCGTGTTTAGCCGGAGATACGCCCGAAGTAGCGTTCACTGTCGACAAGTCAAGATTGCAGTCCGATCGACGTTTGGGTTCCGTGGTACGTGTTCTTACGCAGGTTCATCAAAATTGTTGCTAGCGCGAGATCAAGCATGAAAGGTGGATTTCCCAAACAGAGCGTAAAGATGCTTTGGTAGAGTTTTCCTTAAAAGAACATATTGCACTTATCTTCAACCGCGAAAGTAGCCGATTTAGCATCAATTTTGCCTTTTCCGCAAAACCACTGGCTATGTTTGACTTAAAACAATCTTTGCAAAAAAAGTCTAAAATGTTTGCTTGCCACAGTCAGGAAGTTTTAGTAATTTTTTGTTAAACCACAAGTTATGAGCTGTTTATCTGTTCCTAAGCAAAACTTCCTGCTACCTTTCATTTATCCATTCTTGAACGCTCTGTTGTCCGCAGCATATGTCTGCACTGTCACTGCAAATTATTTGATCACAACAATACTGTATATTGTTGTTCAATGAAAAACGCCAATTTCATTTTGAATGTTTTCATGCAAGAAGGCATAAAGTAAAGTTTGGTATCGAAGTAACTATCATTCGAAAAACCAATAAATGTTTTTATATTTGATCATCAGTTGCTCTGCCGAGAAGTTTAATTTTGATGATGAAGTGCCAAATGTATAAGCAGAAAACGTACACTGGGGAAAACAAATCGAAATCAGTGAAAGTGCACTTTATTCATAGAGAGAAATGAGATGTTTCCGTTGAGGATTTTATGATTCGTATCGGGAGATGATTTCATGTTTTTTAATTGATCGACAAGATTTCGAAGAGGAAGCTTTTATTTATAGAAAGTTTCAATCGTTCGATTTTTCACCAGAAGCCGATTTTTCATCAACTTCAGACCAACCCCAAACTTCCAGCGTGTATTTCGTAAAAGATTCTTCGAAATTATCAAATTCTGATTGGAAGTATCTCCGTGCATTATTATTCAGGAGAGCTAACTTAAAATTAGAAAGGACTTCTCGCCACTCCTCCCCAGTGAATACATCAGCCTTTTGAAGGGAGGGATTTTCCAAATTCTACTGTACATTGATCTTTATCTCGTAAGCTTCCTGTTGCCACTGAAACATCACTCAAAAAAATTATAATCCTATAGAATAAAATCGTTCGACTGATGACCCACAGTGACTAGCGGATTCCAGCATCAGGATTATACAAATCTCTCCAAACGTTAACATTGGATAATATGATAAAACTAACCTTAATTACAATCGCTCACTCGTTCCATCATAAAACATCGCCCAAAATTTTTGACAACCTATTTAAATATCTAAAAACATCGCATAGTTACACTGCGCGAATCCGCTCCAATCAAAATTTCTTCAAATCATCAGCAAATACAAATATCGGAAAGAAATCAATTCATTATAGAGAAGTATGGCAGTCTCTTAAATATCAAGCTACTGCGTTCCACTAGTTCTCGAACACAGGTCAAAAAATACCGTCTTGATATTAATTAACAAACTTAATCCTGATGGTCTTGACATTACGCTGCATGCCTTGTAAATGTTCTGTGTATTGGATGTTCTGCATCTATTTGGTCCCTGTTGTTGTTGCCTCTTTTCTTGAAACATCAGTTTGTCATTATATTGTTCTATTTTGCCGTTGCTAATTTTCTAAAGTTGCTTCTGTGCTTTGTGTATCGCTGCTATTACAGCTGAGTAAGCATAACGAATGACCCATGGTCAGCTGACTTGATGACCTCAGGGTCCTTTCGTTAGCCATGTAAAATAAACAAGCATTGTCTGTCTTGTCTGTCTGTCTGTTGCCATACCACTGGCAATTTCGGTCGGGTAAGTCTCATACTTCAAACTCCAGACACCATGCAATGATCCGGTCGTTATTTCAGGTCAGAAACAATCTTGAAGGAGTACTGGTTTAGTGACTTTAGGTTATAGCTGTTATTTATTTATTCATGCATGCATTTATCAGACTCAAAGACCTTATCACGAGGGTTAGCAGCAGTGCAAAAGAAATGCAAATAATGCGTTTAGATGTTAAACATCACTGGGTAGACATTAGTGTATTCACACTGGCAATGTTAAACAAGAAAAAAAACTGATAAACGCTCTTGCGACTTCTTCATACTCTCAACATCATATAGAAGTGCAGGGCCTTCGAGAGAAATTTTACCTGGGAGTACGAAGGCCTATACCAGGCCCCCTAGCTTCTGGGTTTCTCGTTGAAACTTGTATAGCTTGTTTCTACAGTAATTAGAACATATATAAAACAGCTACCATGCCAAGATTTAGAAAATATTAGTTGTGATACTGGCAACCAGCTTATACAGTAGTAATTTTGGTCTTGATTACAGAAAAACTTAGCATGCGTACTTTCATCCTCCCGGGCCCTAGTACTTCTCGGGCCCGGGTACAACGTACCTCTCGTACCCCCTCTCGTAGGCCCTGCAAAAGTGTTACACAATGGGTGAAAAAAGAACACACGGAAAAGCATGATACATTAGAAGTAAGCGGATGTGGATGTGGAATTTCTTCAGTAGTTTTAATGCGTTTGTGTTGTGAAGTGCATTGTGTGTCATTTGAAAAGCGTGTAACTCCGAGAGAGTGAACCGCTTTGCAGCTGTTACTTCACAACTTATGGGTACAAAGAACTTTTAAGGACCTCCAGCAAACCTCGGTTCGTCCACAGTGTTTACCGTTCACGCAGCTGATCCGGCTTGCCCAAAAGCCTGATGTGCTTATATTTTGTTTTGTAGCAAACATCAAACCAGCTGGCACGCAATGCAGCACCTGTTTCTCTCCAAGTGCTTCTTCGCACAATCTTGGCTTGAAGCAAGCGTTTTATACTCGATGAGGTTGATATTAGTCACGTTTCCATATTTACCTGCTTTTTTCGCACAAAACGTGTGCCTTGATTAACGGCACGTAGGCTTGTAACACAAGAGATTGCTTTATCTGATGCCGTTTCCAGAAAGCTGGAATCTTCCGCAGAGCTTGCATTTTTGAGCTTTCAGAGCTTTTACAAAGCGTTGATGAATGTACGATAGCAGTCTGCGGACACGTTGACGTAAGACTATGAAGTACGTTTGTCCGTACTGCCATACAAGGTCTTATGTCATGAAGGAGAACTGCGATATGTTTCTTGGGTAGAAATATGGTAACCGTGCATTCACGGCCTAAACGTTTTCAGAGAAACTGTTGTAGCATACCATTAGCCAAGTTTCAATATCTCAAGTGCTTTGATTGGTTTGCAGTTAATGTGTTACGAACGTTCAATTTTCAGACAATGCAGGGAGATCTGATACAAGAAATTCTTTAAAATTTCAATTTGAAATAACCACTAAAGTAAAATGTAAAGGCCATTTATGTGCACTTTCTTTTCGTTCAAACGAATTTCTGAGATGTTTTTCAGAATAACAGTTTGGCACAGTTCTTGCGATCATCATATAATTATCGCGGAACAAAACTTCGTGAAGTCTATCAATGATAGCTTGGAACTCGAGCTGAAACACGCCTGGATCTACTTTCCCCGCAAAAAAAGCGCATGATATTTATCATCTTTTGAGATATCGCTGGATTCCCTCCCCCCATATACCACTTACTCGGAAGCTTGCACTAACTTCAAAGGGCTGCAAGTTGATGTTTTTGTCTGATACGCAACAATTCTTGTTGAAACTGCTCGCGAAATTGAATTGATATTCAGTTTCGATTACACAAAAGTGTGTAACTCGATCACAGTTTTCGTATGACCTTGATGTTATAAGAATGTCACTCGATTCTCAAGAGAACACCACTTCCTCCGAGAAACAACTTTGAAGCTGCTGCGCTGTGCTTTGTGCAATAAAAATGGAATTGGAAAAACTTTGTTTTTCACTTTCTTTTCACTTTCTGTAAAATTCAAGACACGCCACTGTTACAGCAAATAGAGTAATATATCACTTTATTTTAACTGCCGGTTTTCACTGAATATAAAACAACAACACGGCAAGTTGCTGTTTGAAATCTGTTTTGAGAGAATTCCTGTGATATCATGGCAAAGACATTTCCTGATTGATGACACTGGTCTATAGCTTGTTGGGAGAAAATCTTGAGAGCAGCGAAAAAAGAGGACTATATATATGAAGAGCCTTTGTGAGGAGACATGTCGTGTGAAACACAGCATTATGTCATTGAAAGAAAAAGTTTGGCGGCTAGATTGCAGAGGACGCTCTTTATATTTCCATCAGGGTAAATGTCGTAACAAATAAATCATGTTTTTTCAGACAAAAGGCGTTTGGACCCTACAACTGACTGGTGCAGCTGACGTTCAAATTGTCAGCAGCAGCCATGACAAGAAATTTGTTGTGGGGGAACCTGTAATTTAACAATATAATCAGCCGAAAGGAAAATAAATTTTGACAACAGTTCCAGGTATCTATTAAGACAGGCATGATTACTTGAGATGAAGTAGGGGTGTATGGGCAGTTTAATGCACACAAAGCGTGACGTCACGGCGGAATAAATCAAAAAGGTAAGGAAGTGGTTAGTAGAACGCGTGACAGCGAAATAGTTGTTTGCTTGAATTTGACAATCACTGTCACGGCAGTCGTTTAACTATGCGAATGCCAGCCGACATGTGCCAGCTTTAAACACGGTGTTCATAACTGTTTCGCCGTCAATCATTCTACACTGTGCACTTTCCATTGGTGGTTTGCCTGTGTGGTTGCAGTACCCTGATACCAAAATGCTCACTGGCAAATTCATCAAGTTCACCCACGGAGGCCATCACATGAACGCAGTAGGTTTTACTTCTTCGAATTGAAGTCTGTTTATGACTCATTTTCAAGTTCAGTCTGGAAAAATCCAACGTTAAAAGATTTCTCACGGTAACACAGCCATGTCGAAAGTTGTAAATCCTTCTCTTTTTCAGTGAAACATGGTTGGCTTGGGAAACAAATTACTTGGTCCATTGGAAAACCTTCACTTTTGTAAAACTCATCGCAAAAGTTACTTGTAAGAAATTCCTGTTGGTTTGATATGAACCGAGAAGAACCACCCAAAGAAATGTAGTTTCGTTTGGTGAAATCACCCAAAGAATGTAGTTTCGTTTTTGAAACCAGGTTCAAATGATCTCGATATCTTCGTTTCAAATAATCATAAAAAATGCTGTTTGAAGCTTGTCTTCGAATGAGAGCAGCTCTTTTGTTTTTAACTTCAAGCACAAATTGCTGCGCATTCACTAGAACAGTCTAGTGTTCCAAAGACACATTTTAAAACACAAATCAGCCGTGGAAGCCGAAAAATTAAATTATCGCTTTGTTTACGTCTGCCGCGACTGCAGCGATTTTAAGACCCTCGCGTCTTTGTTTACATCACTGCCGGTCGCCCTCCTCCATGACCGGGTCACAGGTTTATCGACAACGATCGCCTTCACCACAAACTTCCCTCCCAGCCCAGTCACAGCCCTGAAAGACAGTGTCACGATGTGATTTTCCCTTGAAGTGAACATGCGAGCCGTCGATGCGCCGTGCTGCGCGTGTGACGTTATCAATACAAAACAGGGTGGTAGTTTTACCAGATATAATGTCTTATCGCGCAACGTTCAGTTCTAACGTGACCATTTCCCAATGTCTTCGTTGTGAAAACATGTAGCAAGATGAACAGTCGTCACTTTGCTTCGAGAAAAGCTGACGTCAATAATAATCATTGCCCAGTTTGACAAGCAATGTCGGACACAAGGCAATGGGACGGATCTTTCATTTGATCTTCTTTGCACTTCCCATCAACCAGCACCCGTGTCGTTCTGCGGGGAGTGGGTGGGCAAACTTGACTCGCAGGCTACATTCTATGCTAACATTTGACAGCGGAGGAGGAATCGGAAGAAGATGATAATTTGCTTATGAACTGATGTAGAGAAAAAAACGGATTTAAACTTATAATTTGAAACAAGTTCATCATCCGGATTGAAGTGATGAACGACCGGAGTTCGCCGATGTCTGTTCCACATTCACGCGATGAATACCACAGATTTTTAGATCTGTTAATATGGGCTAAAAGTTGGGAAATTTGAAACACCTTTATAGTATAAAATCATTGTCAACATAAATTTAGAATCATTCATGCACCAGGTTTTGAGTTGAAAAATCCCCTTTTAACAGGGTAGTGAGCTTCGTCTTAGCCGTAGGGTATGGAGAGAAAGGGTTGCGCCCCCACAAATACCAAATTTGCGGAAAATCGGGAAAATGTTTTGAAGAATGAAGCACAGTCTCTTATATATCTGACAAATTAGCATATTTATCACATTTTGAAAAATAATTTCAGTGATGATGTTTTGGGGATCCAGCGCAAAGTCAACTGCAAACCCTTTTGTATTGTTGGTGACTGAGCAAAACGTTCAACCTGCGATCTTGTGTATATCCTTTAAAAACATATATGATGGTGTTCCCCTCAAGGCCTGATACCACCCCGGTTATTGTGTTGCAAGACAGTAATCTCAACTTTTCTTGTTTTTTCACATTGGACGTAATTTTGCACTTCTTTTTTCGGGCAAAAATAGGAAAAATCGGGCAGAAGCACTGGGCACCTCCAAACATTTTTGTAATCTACAACTTCATCATATATTAATCTTCGTTATTAACACAACATGCACATGTATGAGTCTATTACCAGGCACATGTATTCTTAAACACCTCGACGAGCAGCTGAGATCATCTTCAGCTGAAGGGATAATGTTTACTAGTGACTGGAGCTTCCATCTGAATAACCATCTCACAAGTGGCAGCCAATAATTTTATTTCTAATTTTATTGTCAAACGTTGAAAACGTCTTTGAAAATGTCCTAATCGCCCGCTGTTCTGTTTTTTAGTCAACGTTTTTTGGGGACCAAAAACGAAAAATAGCAAACGTGGCAAATCACAAGAAAGTTTCGCCCAACAAGAAACAATTCTTATCGCTAGACATTGTGGATGTTTGCGTAGATGGGTTTTTGCCCACTCGTCTGGGTATCACTGCTATAAGTCGCAACAATTGATCATATTGAAATCTCCCAATGAATATCACCGTCTTCGAAAGTTGTTTTTTTTGGTCTGATCTAGACCCAAATATTTCCTACTCCGGACAAACCATATTTTGAGCTAACTATACAATGAAACGAAAAATTATTTAATTACGTCGGATATGTTGGATGTTTTCAACAACCACAGCTAGATTACGCCATCTACATTATACAAAAGCATAAAGAAAGTTTGAACATCAAGCGGTTGTATTTCGGATTTTCAAACCTATGCGTTCCTCTCCCCGTGCATTTTTCAATGTCAAAGTTACTGATGGTGCTAACCTCTTATTAACGTTCTTTTCAGCAAAGGTACAAATACAAGCAAGACAGTAAAACAGATAGGCATTGGGAAAGCAAACATTTTTTTAACTAAACCAGCGGTCAAACACCAAATTGCACGACATAGCAGAATCTAAAACTTAATTTTAAGATTGTAGAAAGAGAAGTTTGCAATTTTCCATAAGTCTCGAATAAATGCTTTAAATGTTACCCGAACCGCATATAATGGCACTTGTTTGAGCAAAAACTATCACCACAAATTTCTATTGCATTTACCAGCTAAAATGTCGCAACCGCCGTGTCGTAGCATCATATCACTATGAAAATGGCATAACTTTATGACGAAACCGATTTTTTAAACATTGTTTGCTCAATTATAACGTTTCATTTGCTGGCGATCGTTTCCTTCCGACTTTTCGACTCAGCACGTTCGTTGCATGAATGACATATGACACATCAGTTGCGTTCAGTCACAACAGGCACGGCAAACAGCTTATGAACTATATCACTTGTAGCAGACGTCAACGCTGGCGCATGACGTGTCACGTAGAGCGTCGTAAAATTATTGTGCGAATCACTTGATCTGATTTAGAATTTATGTTGCGTCTCAAGGAAACATTTCTTCAACCTGATGACTTCATCAGAAAAGATTGCTATGTTTAGTGAATCAACGTTGACAATTTGACAAGTGAATTAAAATCGTCGACAGCAAGCACTTCAAAAAATAATCATTGCTTATATTGATGCATTAAGTTTGACCAGTAGTGTGTAAATGTGTCAACTGTAAGTCCTAAGATATCAAAACGTTTTGCTTGATATCTTATAGGGTTTATACATAGTCTCAAGCGATTGTTTTGTTGTCCTTTTTGGGAGATGTTGCGTGGTCTCAAAAAGTAACGCAAGATAAACTAGACTGAAATTGCAGTATGCTGAAAAAGCTGTATTACTTTTCGTTTATATTCAATGACGAGACGGAAACTAGTTATTGTTTTAAATTATCGTTTATTACAACAGCATTCATTTCCATCAATGTATCGCTGTATAGAAACTTTTTCTATTTGCATGGCAATCGCTTGTCTAGGCCTTCAAAATTTTTCCATTACTTGAACAAATCTTAAAAGTTATTCAAAAGACTCATAAACAGAACAGCGGATGTTGTTTTTCTTCAAATTCAAAAATTGTAACAAGTTTTCTTGTTTGGAAAATCGGGCAATATGCCGTAAAGCACGAACTCGCCTTTAGTTTTACGGAGCACGTTGAAAAATAAAGAATGAATCAAACCGACTTTTTGATATTTATATCTGCTGGGGATATTTAACACCTTTTCATTAGAAGGTCGAAAATATTCTACTCGGCTATTTATAACAGTATTCCGCAAAACTAGACTGTAAGAAGTTTTAAGTGTTTTAATCATCCGGCGAAACTTCGTTGCCGTTTGACTTGGAGTCATGAAAATCGTACAATGTGATGACAATAAGATCAGCTCGTCATTTGGCAACAGGGCAATTAGACGACGTGTCATGTCACTGCCAAGTCGAAAGTCTTGCCAGCTGTTAAAGGATCCAGCGCATAAATGCATGTTGGTCGTTGTATGCGAAATGAGAAGTCATGTTGCCAAACTGTCACGGAAGTGTTTTGTTAGTGTTTTGACTAATACCTGTCTTAATGTGAAATATGGAAAAACATCATATGAGTTCAATATCTGGCTTTATCAGTTTAATATCTGCCATAACGTGAAATATGCATTTATTTCAAAACAGTTTGCGTGTTCATTGCTTTAAGCATTTCTGGTGATCTAAAGGTGTGAAAGTTTAAAGTGTTTTGACGGTTTGTTGGCAATCATCTAAACTAGGGATAGGATCGGCCTCACCTAAAAACAAGCCGAGTCTTAAAGATAAAGCAAATTTCCAGCGCCGGGGGCAATTCTTCCAACTATATATGCGTCACTGCTTCCGAGAGCAAAAAAAGGATAGAGTGAAATATCTTCCATCACACTGAGCTCATCTCAGAGTTTGGTCGTACTGGTTGTCGACATGTTGGTGACTTGAGTTGAGTGGGAGTGTGATTGCCGACCGGTTGCAGAAGCAGCATTCAGTTCAGAAACTAATCTGATCGGTTGGCAAGAATAGTTTAAACAGCAAACCAACACTTTGTTTCTACAGATGCAGAAATAGTGGCGCATATGCCAATTTTACGCAAGGCAGAACGTCAGCCTTAGACAAGGTTCCGTATATTTTTCTAAAAGTAGTACATCGACGACATAATAAAGTTAATACTTCGCCCGAGACTAAATGCGAAAGGTTTATTCATCTGAAAAAAATGCTTTGATTTGAATACGTGTCGAGGGGCAAAGGATTTTAATTATAAGTTTAATAGCGTTGCGCACTTGACTTTGCCTGAAATTACAGATTTGGCAAACACTTTATTTGCTTCAAAGAAAAATATTTAGGTTTATCACAACAGCACTTTTTATATATGTTTATTACAACAGCACTTTTTATATATGTTTATTACAACAGCACTTTTTATATATGTTTATTGCAACAGCACTTTTTATATATGTTTATTACAACAGCACTTTTTATATATGTTTATTACAACAGCACTTTTTATATATGTTTATTACAACAGCACTTTTTATATACGTTTATTACAACAGCACTTTTTATATATGTTTATTACAACAGCACTTTTACGTAAAACTGTAGCTGTGCAAACTCTTCAGCATCTCTAGTTCATTTCATTTGCGCAAAAATGAAATGATCAACAAACTGATTTTTACCAGTGCAAGACTTTCAATCACAATTTCAAACACACAATCGATACGTTTGTTCTCATCAAAATTTGATGATGGTTTGATGAAAAGCAATGGTTTGAGAAAACAATCGCCGAAAATAATTTTAACGTAGAACTGATTTTACGGATGTCGACAATAACTATGATTGTTGGAAGTACTTGAAACTATAATAACTTTTGCAAAAAGCATTATACTAATACAGTGTAGTTAGAGATGGACAGGCAAAGAAATGCGACGTACTGCAGTTCGAGAACTGCGTCAATCGTGGTTGGTGTCGTTAACGATAAAAATGCGTCATATATTCTGGGAAGAATATGTAGTGTCATATTATTTCCGAATACTATTCTTTGCCACTGCCCATCAAACACTGTCAAACATGCAGGACTACGACACAAATACATTAAAATTGCCTGAAGAACAATTGGTCGAAAAACTTTGAGCATTCTGTTTCACATGCTTTTGCGAATGGCATCGAACACAGTTTTTTTTTCTGATATGTCAGCCGCATGTGTAGAAAAGCACATCACAGTATAAAATCCCGGCTTTTACGACAGTGAGCCTCACGGTTTCTTGTGGGTTAATGAGGTGAGTGAATTTTCTGTTGTGACGCAACTTTAACAGCACAAACGACTACGGGACGTCACAATGATGGTAATTATCGCAGAACAACGTGTTTCGCTGAAAGAAACAAAAACAGAAGAAACTTGTAAAACCCAGAAGGGTGTTGCGCACGCGTGACTGATTAGCTGACCTCCGACGCAACGTTTATGACGTCACAAGTAAGGCTAATAAGAAAAAGTGAACGCATAAATAAACAGTACCGAAATAAGAATTGATTTGTAATAAGTTAGAGCTGCCAAACAACAGGTGCTTTGTGAAATGCCAAAAATCACCGCTCACGTTCCACCAATTAAAGTTACTGAAAAGTAGAGACTAAAGTAATTTCAGAGGTCTAATTACAAACGACACTAAACGTTCAAAAAATTAAGAATGTTGACATATTTAGTCACGTTGTTGACAGAGGTCGAGCGGTAAGTAGAAAAATTATCATTATGACCGTTAATCCGGTGTGCAAATGATGCTATATGACAGTCGCATAGTGCACATAATGAACATATTTAGAACAGACGTACTATAAATAAATGTTTTTAAACTATTTTTAAACACAATTGGTCCGCCATTTTAATAGTTTGGCGCAAGTATACCCCGCGGTCATGTGTTTGGAAGGTGCCGGGCGACTGCAGCAAAACCACAGGTTTATTGACGATCGCCTCACTTCGGCGAACGACAGTTTTCGTTTTTTCGAAGAGCAGAGCCGTAATACATTCGTTGCTCACAAGGAAAAGGGTTTGAGGTGTAGATCACAATGCAGCAATGCTTTTCAACTTTGTCGATTCACTGCATAAAACAGCACCTTTTCGCAGACGCAAATGCATCTTGATTCCTGCAATATATCAACCAGGGACACGATGGAGATTTCCGGATGACTTTCATAAACAGCATGCGGGCATCTTGACCAGGTTCTCGAACACGCGGGCCGCATGTGGCCGGCGAGGGCATTTTATGCGGCCCGCGATGTGTTTTGGGAATTTTCATACAATCAGCATTTAAAAGTTATTTAGTTTATTGATCGGTGTAAGCGCTGAGCCAACGAGTGACTAAGTTTCTTTTAACGAACATAGAGACGGCCAGAAACGATGTGCATATAACCCACGATCACTTTCGAAGAAATAAGGTGTAAAAGCTGTTCCTTGTAAGGTTGGAGTACCGCCATTGTTGCGTCAGCGGCATAATGCGGCCCTCGGGTTACTTTGTTGGTCCTAAGTTGGCCCTCGGACCTATTTGAGTTTGAGACCTCTGTCTTGACAATTTTCATAAAGTATTTTTATGTCTAAATAATGTTTTGGAGAACTTTTGCTTAGTTGGTGGCTGAGAACGTAAGAGAAGAGATATGAAGCATAAAATGTTTCCTCCAAGTTTGAATATCCGTGCAGTTTTGGAAAACTGGAATTTTTTTTATTACATCATAATATCGCAATTTTCGAAAAATCGAGCCACACTGCTCACGGAATTTTAGTGCAGTTAAAACGCAGTTAGCGAGGAAGTTGCTACTTCGTAAATTGCCAGTGCAACAGAGCGACATACAGTATTGAGACTTGGAAATTGCCGACTTGAGGTCGGTAATCAGCGAACAAGCGGTTTGTAAGTGTGATAGGGCATATGTCTACTTTCATGGAAGCCGCTGGGAGAAGAGCAGCAAACGGTTTTCGTTGCTCCAGCAAAAGTTTGCTGACAGAACTTTATGAAATATGACGCTGCGTATAGCGTATCGCTATCCACACTTTGTACAAAACATCTCGTTGGAAGCGTTATCACACATTTTCGCTGAAGGCAGAAAATCAAGGAAATTTGTAATATTTTCACTGCATGTGTAGCGAAGAGCTTTGAATGCCAGACAGCATAACTAGAACAGGCGATAAAGAGCATTGCAATTAAGACTGATTACGTCTTGCAGGAAGGACCGACGGAATTTCTCATATGATGCTAATTCAGCCACAAGACTGGCAGGAAGAAAAATCAACTGGTTATTTGCTCCAAAACTATTTCTGGATTGTCAGAAACCATTTAAGTAGTTGCTTTCTTTCTTAGATTTACAAAGGCTATGCTAGTTATGCCTCACATATTATTTCATTATGTCGGCGTCCATTTTCTGTAGTTTGTTGGTTTTGTAGACGGCGTATGTCTTCCTGCACAACAATCTGGATTTGAACTTTGCTATCAACTGTTTTGATTTCATGTTGGTTTTTACGACCAGCAAACATTTCTTGTACTGAGACAGCCTCAGAATGCAGACGTGGTAATACCAAAGGCGTACTGCTACTTCACCATTGCCGGCTACAGTATCTGCAGTGGATAGGTTATGCTTGTAGACAAAGTCTCTATTAGACAGAGAAGCTAACTATATAAACAGCGACACATCCAAGCACTCAATTCTCTCGGTAACAGTCAATTTTTCCGCAACACTGAGATTTAACAACGTAGCGAAATGAGCTGAAGGTCGAGGATGGTGTGAATCCCCCCACCCCATAAACGCGGCAACGTTGTATTTGCTGTTCGGTCAAAAAAGTGAATTTGAAGACATCAGCATCAACGACGACAGGCGCGATGGTTTGACGCATAAATTTAATCAGCAAGGTTATCGGGTGTTTATGGTCATTTGAGTTCATCTTCTCAAACTCGTTTGAGAAGAGCAAAATGACAGGGTTAGGTGCAAATGGAACTGTGACCAGCGTGAAAGGCAAATATTTTGCGTCGCTTCATGCAGTTCAGCATAGTTTATCTTGACGTTGTAAAAGCTGCACAGCATGTTTCAACACCAGGTCTTTCCAAACTATTTGCCAAATAAATAAGAAACCTCACTGTTGAAGGTAGCAAGTGACGTACGAAGTAGGCCGTTTTGCTGTTGGAAGAGGGAACAAAGTCGATTTTTGAGCATTTCTACGTAATGAAGACCCTACTTTGAAAGTAATAAAGCTTTTGAGGTTTATTAAATGTAACATACTTTCCCTATATGCACGGAACACCTGTTTATGTCACCGGCTGTAGATATGAGCCAGGGGGTTACCGTTGCGTGCAAATGCTTTGCTTTAGCACGTACCGCCATGCCAAATAAATTCCTGATAGGATTGGCGTGCAAAACCGTTGTAAACTGGGTAATATGTGTTTGTGACTCTCAGCAAATGATTCACACTTGTGTCGAACACGACAAGTGGCCTCACCCTGGATTCCAGAGCCGTTTTACGTCACATACGAATACGTCAAAGAACCACTGTCCACGCGCGGTAAATATTAAAACAAAGTTGAGTGAAAAAGCTGCCAGTTTTATCTAAAGATCTCAGAAAAACAATCTAAAGTGGTCGTGAAGCGTTGTTTGGAAATGTGTGGCATTTATATACTAAGAATAAAGATGTACAGCTCTATTGATGAGAATGTACGAGCATAATACGCAAGTATATACCCGTATCTACAGTCTTTGCCCAACAAACAGAAGATTGTTTTTGTGGCTGCTAAAAATACAATAGGATAGATATCATGAGCATGAGCGATTTAATTAACAGACAATCAAAAAACATGTCCATCTCTCAGTTTCGCAAACTTGTAGAAGCAACTGAACTTCTACCTCTAGAAGTGAACTTCCGCGCTGTCAAGATATTTTTCGCTTTACAAGTGTTTGTGACCTAAAACTTTATCTTTAATGCATATCTTCCTCGTAAGATTTTAGTGTCATTCGTACAACACGTTGAAGCATGTATTATTTAATGTGACAAAACAAAGGAACAAGTTCAAGTTCATGGTCCAAATGAGCTTCCACGGGTGGCTTGAGTTTTAGCGAAATCGTACGTTACGGTCTCCTTTGATATAATTTCTTTGCGATACAAACTTACCCACGTCTTAATTTTGAGCAATTACCCTAATTTCAACATGGCAATTGAAACTGTTATGGTGTTGTGGCTTGTAGATTTGTAGGAAGTCAACTTTGCGCATAAACGACATCGCCAGCTCTTGGGAAATTCATTCAAATCAAACTTGGCAAATCACAAATACGCCGGTAATCGATTGTGTTTTGTCCAATGGTGTAAAGCCATTCAGTTAAATTTACTGTTAGGAAGAGTACCTTGCCAACATTCTGCTGACCTGTGTGTTGCAACAACAAACAGGGATGACGATGGCATACCCGGGAAACGCCTGTGACAATATTTCCCGGAACGCTCCTCTCTGATAAGATAAAATCAAAGCCAAAGCTCATCAACAACGGGAAATTGACATGTCGTACAGCATGAACCGAGACCAGGGCTTGTCAAGTTTTTTGTGACAAAATCAAAGGGAGATCCCCGCAGCAAGGTTTTTTGAAGTTTATAAATTGGAACAAAGAGTACAAAGCTAAGACTTTTCTTTTAAGGCCAAGCCAATTGCATTGCTTGTAGGCACTGCTGTCGTTCATAAAAAAAACAAATAAAACTGGTAGTTCTTTTAGTTACATGTTATTTTTAGTGTTTTTGCATTTTAGTTACATGTTATTTTTATGCATTTTGGTCATGACAGTTTCTGAAACATCCGGATTTTCCTTCTATGTTTCATCACCAGCAGTTGGTTATGTGGGGGGAGATGATGTGGCAAAATCTATCAACCTAATCCTGTAATCAACTTACGCTTTTAGAAAGTCGATCAAAAGAAGCGAAACACTGGCAGTCGTGTTTACCCCACACAGCACTTTTTGGCAATTGCCTTGTAAAAGTGACAGAAAATTAAAAAGTTTCCGAACAACCCTGAAAAGTTACAGCATCGCCAGATAAACGCTGTTGCATCATCTTTCAAATAAAGTATGTAAAGCGGATTAAACAAAGAAACTTACCATGAGTGTTTGTGAAGTTTTCAACCACTAAAAATCATAATGGAGCTTCTACTTTCCTGTTTTTGCTCCATTCCTGGGCATGTAAAAAGTACGTCTTTTAATTCAGTGGAATTTATTTTTTTGAAAAAGATAAAACGGAGTAAACGAGAGAACTAGAGAAGAAAGGGAAAAAAGAGGGAATACTCTTGCACGAATTGATAAAAACTTGTCCAGTTGTTCAGATCCCCTCATGAGACTCACGATGTTTATGTAATACTGCAAATGGCTGTTTGCAAGTGAAGCCAAACAAAACAGGTCATACGATTTCGATAGTTTTTGTTTGTTAATTATGACAACACGGCATTTGAGATTTGCAAGCGAGCTGTCCGTGTCTTGTTTCGGCATTTTGCGCTCAGCAGAAATTTCAAAATAACTAAACTATAAGCTTTGTGCTGCGTCGTCGCAGATTTTCAAGCACCTGATGTTTTTGCAGACGTTTGTAAGTTTGCTTAGAAAATGTTGGCTACGTGTCCAAACCTTGGAGCTGTGAAAGATGTCAGACTCTCGCTTTTATCAGTTGCTATGGACCAAAGTGATGCGCGCGGCATGTTTGCCCCCAGTATTGTAACAAGCAGTGACAAATATTTCTCTGCGGATTTTCGAAAAGCATTCGACGTGGAACAAAACACAAGAGACGTGGATGATCAAACGCATAGCTCGGGAGTTGCCATCATGGACGGTCTGCTAAATTTGGCGGACAACGAGATTACAGATGCTGCACAAACATTCGCACCTGCACCCGCACCTGATGTGCTATCTGCGAAGCAACACAAGCTGCCCGCCCAACCCTACGCTCAAGAGAATGACGCAAGCGGCTGCGATCGATCAAGCGTGACCGAGAGATCTCGATCGGAAGAGGAAGAAAGAAAATTGGTGTTGGCCAGCGTAAAAGACGTTGACTGTCGAGACTTCCCATTCGACGAGGTACTGTCATTGGAACAAGCAGTCAAACAGGAAGGATCAGTGACTCCAAACAAGGTTGCAATTGCAGACTACTCGACCGCGGAAAAAATGAAGAGTAGAACACATTCCGGAGGCATAGATGTTCAAACGCAGCCGATTAGTGTGCTTACGTCACCATTTGGCATCAGTTCAGCAAGAAAGACAAGAGTTAAGCCACCAATGCTTAGGTGCTCAACGTGGCCAGAAGAAGAATACTTGCCAGACAGATTGTCCACTGGCAACAGTTCGGACTCGAGTTCCGGCTCGTCAGTGAGTAAAATCGACTCACCGTCGTTCTACTCGACAGCGCAGATCGACTTCTCGGCCATATCGCACCTGTCTGAGGAACACGACCGCCTGATGGCACAGGAGAGAGTGGAAACCCCCCAAACCCAGCACCCATTCATTTCGGCAACGACAAAAGAAAAGCTGAGCGCGAAAGCTGCCAAAAGCAGAGTGCAGTCGCAAAGACGGGGTTCCCGTGTGGTCAGCAGCAGGATCTTAGCCACAAGCACGACGAGCAGCAACTCGACCACATCTGACTTCATTGTAACTCACTCGAAGCCACAGCCGTTCATGGGAATTGTGCGACGTCATACAGTCAGCGAAGTAAGAGGGGCTGCACTGGACAACGGCAACAGCGAGAATCAAAAAACAGCTAAAACTATGATGTCTCCGCTGGAGAAAGCCTTCCGCAAAAGATACTCCCAGGCCACAAAAAACGGCGCGCTGGTCTCGTCGTTAAAGGCATTAACTGACGACAGCGACTCAGTCGATTCTCTCATCACCAATGCTTCTGCGGCAACTGACCGCAGCGAATCGTCTAAAAAAGTGGCCTTGCCGATGGAAAAGCAACCTCTGCCGCCAGAAGGGTTCAAAATCACTCGCTATCCAATCGCGGCCAAAGCAACTTCATTGTCGCCAACTACAGCAAGCACGGAAGCTGAAGTGTGCAAGAAAACGGTGAGTTTTATTGTCCTTCTTGCAACAGTTGCTAGCGTTTCTTATTATTTCTATTTGCAAGAGTTTTCTTTGCCAAAGTGCATCATTTGCCATAATCAATGCCTCGTGCAAAATCGAGAGCGAAATTAAATTTGGCGCATTGCCAGTGACGCGCAAACGCGTGAGCGGCATCCTGTGAAAGCGCATGTCTTTAAAATTTTCACTGTTCGGTGCAGCAAGCTATTGTGGAACGTATACGTCTACCAACCGCAACAGTCATGACGAAAATTATTTCCATCTGGAAATAACGACTGCGAGCTCGTGCGAAGAGATCACGTGACCGCATCTGACTGATCATTGAGCATACGATTTAACAAGCACATCGACTCAGACCGCGTTGATAGCCACTTAAGTCTCATTGAGCCGATCCCGCGGAGGAAGTGGTTGAGATGACGCACAAGTATTACTGAAAATTATCGTTCTCAACGCAAACTAATTTGATTGCTTCAAAGTGATGTACATGACGCTCCTTCTGGTGCGGGCCGTTCAAATCAGGTGTTATCCCTGTAAAGTCCCGGCCCGATGATCTTTGGCATCCTTATTTCAAGGCGGTTGCAGGAAATTACAAAACTAAACGGAGATTCAGTTGCCACGGAACTTCGCGAAGGTCTTTAATGACTGCAGCCTCGCGCAAGATGTTGTGTCTAGAAAAATTTTTGCAGTTGTCCGACGCTCTGGCTCTTTCAGCAGCAAAATACACATGACTAAATATTACACAAAAAATTCTGTTAAAATTCCTGAAAAATGCTAAAGGTCAAGTGGAGTTTTTATTAACTACACAGATTTTTCAATTTAAGCAATGTTCTTCGTGCTCCACGTCATTCTCAAGTTTCTCATGTGACTCACCCCTCCAACTCAGCTGCAAACAATATGGCCGGATGCAGAGTTCGCGCTAGATCTTATAACTAAGTTCCACCAAATAAATAATAGTAATAGTAAGTCCATTATTTCTTGGGCGGGGGCGCAAACCGCACAGACGACTGAGCATTCTCCCAGCGTTATCAATAAACACCATCTTTTCAAAACAAGCCCACGCTCAACAAAAGTCTCTCGGGTTTCCAAAGCATGAAAAACCTTTGCACGACTGGCTCTCTGAAAAATTTTTGATGGAGCTCATGGTTACTCGGCTGCCACAAACAGTGATTTCAGTTGAAACAATGACTTTACGAAACAAAAACCTGAGGAATGCCCGTAACCACTAACTCGCACGTTTGAGTCATCAAGGAAAACAGCAGTTTGAGTCATCAAGGAATACAGAGTTCTAACAAAGTTTTATAACCTTTTCCTCCGGTTGTTGATTGTGGTACAACACCTCTAGCCGACGCCGCAAGAACTCAAAGTCAATTTAACTGTAGTTCTTGTCGCAGAACGAAGAAATACTGCATAATAAAATGTAATGCCAGAAAGGGGGTGGTCGCGTTGAGTTTTGCTTATTTTCCCGGGTAGTGTCTGTCTCGTCGACGACGATGTTGAGTTTTCTTCCTGGTTCCGATAAAACCGTCGTAAACCGTTGTGAAAATATTGGAGAGGTGCATTGCGTTCTCGTGACGTGAAACGATGCACTTATCGACTTACGCGATAACATCACACAAGCTCTCCGCTTCCACCCGGCTGCTGCGCGTTGATGTCGTGAGAGATTCTGCTGCAGTTCTCACCACAATTACGTAGTCCACTTAATCCCTTGTGACAGCCTGGCACCAACAACCGGACCATTCCCATTGGTGCTATGATTGCATGCAGTGTTAATTGATTACAGCAGACGGTGGTGAAAAGTACCAAGTACGAAAGGGGCGTGATAAAGCTGTGTTTCGTGTGGTTCAGAATGTCTCAAGTACTGCGCCGCGCGTGCCCACTTGCGGTAAATATGTACTCGTGCTGGCAGAGCGGGTCAGTCACCTATTTTTGTCTCACAACTCCCTGCTGAGATCATTGCGGCTTTGGTGACTTAACGGCGCCGCAGATCAGATCTGGGTAAAGAACGCCAGGAATGCCAGTGAAGGCACGACGATGCAAAACTAATTTTGGTGCTAAAAGACTAAAAAGATCTTTAAATAGCATCATGTCCATCTTTAAGAACGTCCCGAAATGCGCAAATAAGAATCTTTATAATTCAAAGTTATCAATTTTGTTTCGCTCTTTTTGCACAGATCAAAATTAATGCCACAGATGTCAAACAAAACTTTGCTAGATGAGAATGGTAATGTATCTTGAGGTTGAATAACACTTCTTAATATTCACTTCGAACAGTCATGCACACGACGAATTTCTTTCGTGTAGTTTTGTTTGCATATTACAAATGGAAGATGATGATTGAAATGAATATAACCGTCGTAAAAACTTTTTCTTCTGAAGGGAATTCTGCCTTGTACAAAGTGCTTAATTGCCACACTTTTAGTTTTTTAGACTTCTATTAAAAATATGTCTTTTCTATTCCTGCGATATTTGATCAATTTTCGTTTTATCACAATGCTACCATAAAACAACCAATGTCGTTGCTCTCTTTTAAATTCTCAAAATATTCGATATTTCCGGTTACAGACTCCTTTGGCTGAACGTGATGGCTCTTTTGACCCTCAAGAGATAATAGCAAGCCTACGAAAGAAACTTGAACAAGCTCAGGAAAGGATTGCTGCGTGTGAGAAGCAAGCCAAAGAATGGAAAGAAATTGCTCAACAAACACTTAAAGCTGCTCAAGTACTAAAAGCAAAGATGGAAACAGAGAAGGTAGCAACTTTAAAATATCACCAACGCTTGTCTCACGTTTCTGCTTTCCAGCACAATCCTGGAATTACGCTGAAACCTACAGCACCAAAACTCATTGCATTAGGTTTTTGAGGAACTTTTGCGCCGCCGCTTTGCTCGTTGCAATCCTTTTGAAAGAGCAAACACAGAGTGCTTTAAATTGTCATTAAAACCTGATTAGAAGCTATCTGTTGTTAAGCACGGCATTCAGCACTTTGTTTAATATCAAAACAATATAACCTATTAGTTCATCATAGCTCAAAAAAGAGCACTGCTTAGGTTCGGACAAATATTATTTGATTGCGGGTTTAGAACCACCGATGTGTGTTAACTCAACAACTGACAGTAGCAAAACTATATTTCTATGGAAAGAAATGACGGAAGACCACAGACGATGCCATCTCGGGACGTGTATTTGAGACCGTGGTTGTTCTGTTACACAGTTTATCTCAAACTACCTATCTTTATAAAACGTATAATGTTCGTAGTTCTTGGTCTGTGCTGTGCGTCAAGTTTCAGTTGTGTTGAAAAAAAAAAGAAAATCGGGATATAAGCAATGAGAACAGCTGTAAAAATTTGTGCGCTCGTTTTTGTCGCCCACCGAAACCGGCGAACACTGTCTTTCGCTCTAGTTAAAGCAGCTACCTGTGTTTTGCAGAGCCGAGTCACCCCTAAAGATCACCAGGAAATCAAGCAGCATGATGTCGCACTGATGCCTTTAGATGATCATCAAGGGTTTCATTCCCAGCGTCGATGGAGCAACGACGTGTTTGTTGCAGGAGCAAAAGATGCAACTCGTGCTCGGTACATATCCGGCGACAACTTGACGCCGGCTGTCCCGATGATAAGAAGGAGCTCCCCCAGAGGACGCAAGCGGAATGTCAGCTCCTCATCGAATAGGGACAGCGCGACGTTCGAAGAAAAGCGTTTAAGGAAAGGCAACACTGCTCGGTCGGAAATAACGCTTGCATCCGGAAACAACGACGGTAAAAACGAGCAAAACCTTCTGGATTGGCTGGCGAGCGCCGAGCACGAGGCCAGCAGCATAAGTTACGTATCAATGCTGGAATCCTCTCCTGCCGCCGGTGCCGACGCAAACACCTGCATCGCCGACAACCGCGGGTTGCTTGCGCCGCTGCCGTCGCGTTCATTCTCACACGAGGAGGTGCGCGCGGCGCTCCGAGCCAAAGTGGAAAGTTCGAAACTTCTTACGACGACCTTCGCTCCTCAGTCAACTTCGCTGGACATTCCAAGCGCTTGCCAAGTGACCACGAGTGCCTCGGTCTCGGGAAATGAAAAACAACCGACCGAAGTATGGAATTCTTTACCCGATAACAACAACCTTTCTACGATTGTTGATTGGTCAGTCGATTCTTTATCAACCGTTGACGACTGGATAAACCAGACAGTTCCCGTGCATCCCTCCCTTAAGGACGCAGAGGCGATATCTGACTTGTTGTGGAGCGACGACGAGAAGGTTGACTCTCCTGATGATCTAAGTCATTCTCTTTCCGACTCTGAGCTGCACACGACCGACAAGCGAGTCTCCTTGAACACCTGCTTGCCAAAAAATGACAAACCTACTTTGTCAAAGAAGCTGAGTAACTCGGGAAGTTGGCCAAACCTAAACGACCCAACCTTGCAATATTTCTCTTGTAATGACATAAACAAATCCGACAAGGAGTTTCTAAAACAGCTCGACAGCATTTTTGAGCTGTGACCAAGTTGCGTAAATAAAAAAGAAAAGTGCACTGCCGCTTGATTGACGGCTAAAAAACGTTCTGCTGGTAGAACAAACAGAATCTTAACAGAGTGATCTCGGATCAGCTAGAGTAATTTTGGATGAGCGTTCGCCTGTTTTTAGTTTTTCTTTTCAATAAACAAAATGTATTTGTTACGAGTCGGCCACAAGCTCTACTTGTTTCTCTAGTGGTTTCATCTTGTCTGTACAAATGCATGCATTTCTTGGTAGTCTTTGCCAGAAACCAAGCATCATATCCAGCGCGCGCGCAGTTCAGAGTGATTTCTTCTTTTTCAATAAATTATGTTGAGACCTGAGGTTTTGCGTGGTGTGGAAAGCACGTTTGTCTATTTAGAATGTTTTCATGGAGGGCAGAGGCAATGAAAACTGCCAGGTATTTTTTTGCATGATTTAATGCTGCCCGGGACAGACTTTAGCTCTCCACAGATTTTCATCATAATTCTTTGTATCCCCCAACAAATCAATTTGAGAGTGCTATACAATTATAACTTTCCTATCACGTTTTAAGCGTCCATTACCTAATAAGTATGATTTCGAAGCACTAAAGAACCTACGTGCGAAACAATGCACAATTGTCTCGCAGACTCGTCAGTGTTAAAATTGCTACGTTGCGTTGTTTCTTTATTTTCAAAAGGATTAACACTACAGCCTTTCCGAGCAAAAGGTTCAGGGTTTGTAAACACGTCGATGGCGTTGGAAAGGAAGAACAATTTTGTGTGACCCTTTGCCTAAACACTGCCAGTGGTCATTTTGCTTTGAAAACTGCAGTAAACTTCAGTTAATCCGGATCCTGGCTAAATCCGGATAAAATTGATGGCGCGAATGATATTTAACTTTTTTCCTGATAAAAAAAATTTCAGATATTCGGATAATTTGGATTATATATCTGGAACTTTGCTATTCTGGTTAAAATCTGCTCTTTGTACATCTCGCAACCCTGATTTTCTCGTCAGTCGCTCCGCGTCAATGCTGTGGAATCTGTCGTCACGCGGCTTTGTAGGTCTTAGCCCCCAAACACAGCTTTAAATCCCAAAAATAGAAAATTAAACCTAGAAAAAAGTCAGTCCCTTTGTTGCTATTGACCCTGCTCTGTTCTCTCTTATAACTATTTTTCTTCAATATTTTTCTGAAATTGCAATAAATTCGTTTTATTTCCACGAAATTCTATGTCGTTTAATCTGTTCAATTTAGGTTCTTTTTGTTGATATCTTCCTCCTACGTGACGGCAGGCTGGAAGCAACTGTCTTCGGATAATCCGGATCTTTGTCTAATCCGGATAAAGCTGTCGGTCAAATCCAACCAGGAACAACCGTAGTTAACATTGTGGCCTTTAAAAAGCATATGCCGTCCTTACAAACTAGAGATGCTTGCCTTCCTCGTCGTTTAACACCGTCAGGTTGTTTTTGTTTTGAAAGAAAACGTTGTTTAATTAAAGTAAGGTAATCTATGTGTCACGTAGTTTTTCACCCCGAGTGTGCCTGTATGGGCATTGTTGCCCACAAGCGACAAATCGTGGTTGTGTTTCTTACAAAGTAAAAGTGAAACTTATCACAGGCAGAAATTACTCGCCATACTTTTAAATCGGATGAAGTGCGAAGTTGATCGTGCACGTCTGAGCTTAGATAACACTGTTTAATCGTATGCTTCCCGACCTTTTTCTCGACGCGACCCAAATGGTTTTTGACAAAAAGCAGGTGTTCGATGGCGTTGAAGTTTTTGTTACATAATGGGAGTGGAAAGAAAGATGATGACACCATTATTGATGATATCATCTTGGTACGGAAAAATATTTCCAACAAATTCCATGGTTCCCTCGAATACGACTCACATAGTCCACTGGTTGGGAAAATTAATTAAATCGGAGAATATGCCTTGTTCCGTGTTACATACCCAGGGGTTGTGAAAATGCCTGTGGTCATTAATACAGAAGGGCTCTCCACGGTCCACGCTACTATCAATTATTCTGAGGTGCAAAAACAGGATAACAGGTTTACATGTGTTACGTAGATTTGTACGACAAATGTAAACAGTATACGCTAAAACAGTGGTTCTCAAACTGTGGTACGCGTACCACTAGTGGTACGCGAAGGCCTTCAAGGTGGTACACGAATAGCCCTACTTTATAGTTTTCTTTACAAAAAATATATTCACAGCTGTAGTTTTTACTTGTCGGGTTCTGTTAATAAATTCCTGAATTTTTGTGTTCCCTACTTCCCTTGTTGTTTTCTAAAAATGGCCATTAAAATTTCTCATAGCCATTCTGTTCACGTTGCATTTGTGTCAATTCTGGTTTTCCAAACTTTTGATTGAATTATATTTGGCACATTAAGTTTTCCTGGAACAAGGTGGCACGTGTTGGCAGTACGGAACCCACAAATGGTACGCGATCAGAAAAAGTCTGAGAACTACTGCGCTACAATGCCGACATCACAACTCGCAATATAGTGTTCTTCAAAGCTTTTGGCGGTGGCTATTCACAGAATTCTGATGGAGATCGTATGGCTGACTAACCCCACTTAAGTGGAATAAAGGTTTCCGTTCTTCCTTCGAAACCTTAATTCAAAGCAATTTTTATCAACCAGCCAACATTTTCCATTTTTTCCCTAGCTAGATGACGACGAAGCGTCAGTGCAATTATGTGGTGATTATTCGATAAATCTAATGTTTATGGTTAGGAATTTTAACTCACTGTCGTTAGTTACAGTGATTTTTTGAATGATTGGTATTTCAAATATCTTTCAATAACTTCAAAGACCTTACAACAACTTACTGCTACCAACCAGTAGAGAACATTTCTCAATCAAGTTTTTTTACGAGACGAAATCAATCGAATAAAAATCTTTGTTTTTGATGTACAAAGGCAAACAAATTTATAAATTTCAGTAGTTTTTGAGTATCCAACTTTGTAGTTTCTACACTCAGTCGACAAAATTGTACAGTGGTGAGAAGTTCTGTAAAGTGTAACCGAATGCTAGGAAAACAAGATAGAACACTGCTGCGGTTTCTACTATTAAGGCCTATGTTTTCGTAGAAGTTGCAAAAAACATTGCCCTAGGACAGTGATATTCAACGTGGGCGATTTTATGCGTTAAGGGGGCAATTTTGCGATTTACCGGATTTAGGGGCGATTTCAGTTTCCAAGAGGGCGATTTCTGCAGGTTCGAATATACTAAAATTGTGAAGGATTCCAAAAATAAAAACTGTATTTGTCACTTTGGAACCAATTCATTTGATGCACTTTCGACTCCATGTTTCGTAAAAACGGTTATAAAACACAAGATATAGGACTGATGATACAA
>JGI24158J21664_10000460_pt1 | contig 36923 bp, 23 predicted proteins | sample Ectturendosymbi3_FD_21664 | JGI IMG/M metagenome (IMG submission 21664) | reverse complement strand
AAAATTTTCTCCCAGAGACCATACGGCACAAAAAATAACCACATTTTTTTTTTTTTTTTTGAAAGATGAAACAAACCTGAAGTAAATATTTTTGAAGATGGAGACAAATAACCGAAGCTGAGCTGATCAGGTTTCTAACACCATTGGGGTCACACGGAGTGTGTTACCCCCAAGCAGATAAGCAAGCATCAGCGCAAGTGTAGTTCAACACTGACTACAGACATTTTGGTGCAAGGTATGAGATCGTCAGATAACACCTATCCGTGATAGACTTATCTATTTACAGACATGAAAAGCATATTGGTGGCAATCAACCCCATCAACCCCTCCTGCATCAGCCCAACTTTCAAACAGAGCGCCGGAGGAGCGTGGAGCTGTGTTGACTTGCTGGGGAGGGTCATGTCGCTGGAGCGTTGCAAAATAGACCTGTTTATAAAACTCTAGTAATTTTACCAAAAGAATGGGAAGGTGCAGCGACAAAAACGACATGCATTACAGGATTAGACAGTAAAACGGTGCAAGAAATACGCTGCACCGTTTTCTGCCATGACAATTTGTAAACAAAACGCTGAACGAGTCCACGAGTTGTGTAGTATGTGTGCGAATCCCAAAGTGAAAAATCTAAAGACAATAATTAACGAACAAAATGGGAAGGACATTTTAAGCAGTGCGTATATTCCAAAGTAAACGCTTAATATTATCTCCCCCAGTGATTCTCAACCTTTTCAACCCGCAACCCACTTTGACTACAATTTGTGTGGAGAAGGAAATGACTTTTAAGCATATCCACGTGACGAAACGGCCTGTTGATGCAAATATCAGATGCGCTTATTTGCCTCTGAGTTTCAACATAGGATGCTAGAAACAGAAAACAATAATCTCGATAATCGTACGGCAGGAGCGACCGGTTTGAACGACGCAAGGAACACAACTGAATACCAGCCAGCAAGAACACCTTAATGGACACGGAGCACAGTAATAACGGCCCCAGGCAATTGCAACAATGAATCCAGGGGTGTAGTGGGGTGGGAACGGCATTCCCACAGCTGTTGCACTACAGTAACGTTACTTGAAGATTTAAGATTTTTCATTTCAATTTCTACGTCTAGCGTCTGGAGCAGCATAAATGAATAAATGACAAGTTATCTCGTGTATAGCACCGTGGCATGGTTGTGTAATTACTTTTTGTGACATCAGCAATGGTATTTGCGTACTCCATTTATCAAAACTCTGCTATCTTCGTTTCAGAAAAGTAATTAGTCTTGAACTGTTCAGGTCGTTTCGGAGTAGATCACAGCTTGCCTGAGTGGATTGCGAGAGTAAAGGAGCTTTTTGCGTGTGAGGGCATCTGAGCGATATTTGGTGTTAGAGTTCGGCTCTAACCTAAATCAAGGTTGTAGTGGGGTGGGAACGCGTTGGAACGGCGTTCCCAAACCTCTTTTTTTAGCACTACACCCCTGTACACCCCTGGATAAATCGAAGTACAAGCGACCACGATGCACGTGCGAACAGCAATCACCACAATCCACTTATTATTTTGTCAGAACTACAGTACGAGGTGAAAGATGCTATTTGAGCGAAGAAATTTGCCTACAAGGCTTGGTCTTCTTTACATTCGCGGTTCGCAGAGGTGCGAAAGCCCGCAACCCAAGTGGTGCAAAAGAACAAGCCGCATTCTTGGGAGAATTTCGAAGATAAGCTCGATTCCAGTTACTGGCACGCCAACAGATCATCAGACGTTTCTTCGACAAGACCTCCGGTCCAAACAGTCAGCAGGCGGATTATTCAAATATGGCGGTGCGTGCTTGACTCGCCGTCTTCGCTGCTTTATCAGCAAGGTTTGGCTTGCTGAGATCTTGCCTCAGCAGTGGAAAGACACAACATCATCACAGTTCGCAAAAGTGGAAAAAAGTCTGTGGCAATTGCAGTGGCATCTCCCTGCTTGCTGTAGTCGGAAAAATCCTTGCTTGCATCCTCCTTGTAAGACTTCTAGAGGCTGTCACAGAAGTCGCCCCACCTGGGTCGCAATCCGGCTTCTGAAGAAATCTCATCACCATCGACATGACGCTCGTCGTCGGTCTCCTTCAAGAGAAGTCCAGGGAACAAAACCAACATCTCCTCAAGGCTTTCCTTGATCTCGCAAAAGCTTTTGATATCGTCAACAGACATCCTCTGTGAATGATCCCCTCAAAGTGTGACTGTCCTCCCAAATTAACTGCCATTCTAAACGACTTCCACACGAACATGTCGTTGTTGCTGGAGGTTTGATCTCTGAGCCCTTTCCTGTCAAAGCGGGTGTCAGACAAGGCCGCTTCCTCACCCCTGTAATTTGCAACATCGACTCGGCGCCCGTTACCCTCATCTCCCGGCACAAGCTTGAAACGGCCGATGGGGCTCCTATCAAAACTTCATGGCAGTGTGTTTGGTTTTCGCAGGCTTCNCGCCAAGGAGCGATGAACATGTTTCAACTTTCTCATGNGCTGTCAGGTTCTTCGGATGCTAGCGGGTTGCTCTGTCGATAAAGCTAANCGCATTTAACCAGCGGGGTTGTCGTGGGTAGCGCGACATCGNTACCCACTTCATCCGGAGGTGAACGGCGTTTGCCTGCTTGTTCCTGTGACCCCTCACAATTGGCTTATTGTGCACTGCTAATGAAACCTTTAACCCAGTGGTCCCCCACCGGATTTGCATGATACCATCTCAAACGACTTCACGCGCGCGTGCGCTCACATGCAATAGCGGCCAAGTCCAGCACCACTGCAGTTTTCGACCTCTAATATGCAGACGATGCCGCTTTTGTTTCCATGAATGCTCAGGCCTGCCACGCAACCTAAGAACCATGAACGATTCTTGCAGCAGAACCGGGCCCGTCAACGCCCGGAAGACCACAGTATATTCCCCCACATCGAGCACAGCTTCCTGGCCCGTGAGAAGCCCATTCCTCAAGTGGAACAGTTGACCACTGGGACAGCATCCTGTCTTCATCGTGCTCGAACACTGACGAGAACCGCATCCTCACCTTTGTCGCGCGCTAACTTCGAATCCTGATTCGAACAGATACCACGTGACCGCGCACAGGTGACTGATCACGGTTGAGTTGCTCATTGAACCGTGAACAGCAAAGTAAATCCGACGCAGGACGAAAAAAGCATTATTTGCTGTAAAAAAGATCACCTGCAGCTTTTTGGCGTACACGTCAGAATGAGCTGCCACTGTTCCGTAACCAACCACTTGACAATTGACGAGCGATGAGATCGTGTCGCTATCTACAGATACACAAATAGGATCCACTCTGTCCGTGCATTCTGAAACGTATGTAGCGACTGTGTTGAAAGCAGGTTCCTATGGCGAGACACTGGCAGCAGTTAACTTCGCAATAGTTTACCTGCGAGTTTGATCAGGGCAATGTCATTGGTTGGGACCGGGTATGCTGTGAAGCCCGGATGTACAAAGATCTGTCCCAGACCGATGGACACTTCATTGTTCTGCTCCGACATCCGGTCGAACCCTACGAACACGGCTTCGGTCGGGATATCCGACGGTACGACGAATCTGCGTCACAATAACCGGATATTACGTCGAAGCGGTCATTTGCACGCTGCGTCACTGACGCCAGCTTTGTCCAACTAGGTTTGACCTGCGGGCTATTTTATAAAAAGGTGAAAACTTGCGGCCACTTCTAACAAATTGATGAGAAAACAATAGATTCACAAGATTTAAAATAGAAAAGGGAAGATAAGTGCTTGCGTCATTAAGATTATTACACAGTAACAGTTTATTATCTCCATTAGTAGGATGCCTGTGGTCGAGGCTTCTCAGACTCTGGCGTTCCTAATGTCCAACCCAATATGTTAGTTATAGCATGTCTGAGACAATAGTCCGTTGTTTCGTGGGCAATTCGATTTCTGGTTTTAGTTTGACTTGCTTCGTGACAGAAACTGGGTTCCAAACATCGAGTGTATTTTTAGTGCGAAATCTTTCAGTTTGGGAATCCTGTCTTTGCTGCCTAATTTCCAGAATCTCTCGACAGTCAACAGTAATCTCCCGGTTATGTTCGCAACTTGAATCTGAGCTGTTTGTGCGAACTTATGTGGTAGGTGCGAAATTAGCAGTTGTGCTTTTAACTGCCTTAGCAAACAGATTTTGATCATTAGGGCTAATGTCTGGAGACTGATATATGCTTTGAATGAAGCTTACTATTCTTTTTGGCAAGGAACATAGTATTCACCAACATTATGCTATTCACTTCACAAACAATGTTAGGCAAAGCCAAGGGTTTAATTCAGTCAGAGAGATTGGAATTCGACTTCAAGTTCAGACAGTCAAACCATCCAACTGATCCAAGTTAACGAAGCATCGCATGACAGTACGGAGTGAGGCTGCTGTGAGAAAAGTCTGTGTGAAGCGGCAAGTTATGTGCAAACGTTCTGCTCTTAATGTCTGCAGAAACACAAAAAAGTTAGTGCGTCTGTCCGCAGATTTACAGAGCTGGATGGTAAGATATTTCTTTGGATTGATAATGTGCATCGAGCAAACTGCCCCTTCCACCTTCACTAACCATTTTGAAAGCAAATTAAATTGCTGAACAATTATATCAAATCGTGAACTTCAGCAACACAATGTTTCGTGTTTAACATTTTTATGACAAGTTGTCACGGTTGATTTGCTGTAAATACCAATAAATTCCTGACAAAGTTGAATCCAGATTTTTTCATAATTTTGTGCGAACTTAACTTGGATGCGAACTTAAGCGGGACATTACTGTAGTCTAACATCGTTAATGTTGTTGCACATGTTTATCAAAAGATGTTATTCTCGTTCTAACAAAAATAAACTGCTGTAACATACACACAAAAACAATAGACCTGCTGAGAGAGCTTGCAGGCCTTAGAAAATCTATCCGCGGGCCACATGTGGCCTGTAGTTGGGCCACACAGACTTACGGCATTGTGAGGCAGTGTGCAGCGGTCATCACCCAGCAACGGTCAATCAAAGTAGCTCCACACTTGTGGCTTCCTCTTGTACGCAAAGAAGCCTGTGTGAAAAACTTCTATGGCTGACGTGCTTTTATTCCTTCAACATAATTTGCCCAGTGTTTTAATGTCACGATAAATATAACAGGGGCCAAAGAAACTTAGAAAACGCAATATAGGAAGTTAAACACAGGTGAAGCTGCCAAGCGTTTGAAGATTGCTATGAGAATGTGAAGGAAAACCGAAGTAATTGACCATAAACCAAGCTGAGGGGTCAAAACAAAGATATCAATGACGTGTGAGCCCAGACTCGTGTTATATTCTTCCGCCGATCAAACTTGGCGAGCACCTGTACGAGACAGCAAAGAGTTGGCAGCAAACGAGAAGGAATCACTCACCAACCATATATGTTCTCCAGCTTCGGCGTCACGACCCCCAATAACGGCCTCCACATGAGGCTGGCCGCGGTAGCGCCTCACTCCGCACTCAGCATTGGGAGACCTCCACTGTATCTCCGCGCTCCTTGTCTGGGGGAGCTGGGCATCTGAAGTATTCAATTTGATCAAACAAAATTACTGATCGCCATCAGAACTGCAGTTGTCCAACGGTAGCAGAGTAACAACGAACAACTGGTAGCGACCATGTTTCAGGGAATTCCACAGGCATGTACAGTAATGTGAGTAATAATGACATTGGGGATTATAAGAATAGATGAAAAGCAAAGTTCGACTGAGACACGTAATCAAGGTTGTCAAGTTTAGCGGTCGTCTGGAGCTGCTTCTACGAGATCGTAGATACTGCGTGGTTTTTACGCTGACGGAGCCGATCACAACGGTGGGGTTTTCAGAAATCCATTAAGATCGCGCATAGACGCTGCTGATGAAGCTACGATTGAATGATCCACGCAATGCACCAGCTGACATACGTAAAACAAGACAATCAGTTTGCTTGCCATGAAAGCTCAGCATCGTTTTGGAAAAGGTATGACAAACGTGAAGTGCTATAGCAATTACACAAGCACTGCTGCAGCCATGTACTTGATTTAGCATCTCAATGCCTTCTATTCGAAACGCAGTGGGCATTGTTCCAAGCACAATGGACATTGTTGCAAGCATAATGGGCATTGTTGCAAGCACAATGGACATTGTTGCAAGCATAATGGGCATTGTTGCAAGCACAATGGGCATTGTTGCAAGCATTTGTGTTTTTATTTCGCGGTCTGCGCAGCTGTTCTGCAAAAGTTGGTGCTAAAGATAACACGGACATCTGGTCGACAACATAAACTTATGCCTATGTGCGAGACTCGCAGAAAGACATCGCTTCTATAAGTTCGTCCTCCCCTTCATCAGCAAAATCCTGGCTGCGCCACTGGTTGCTGTGAATGGACAACCCTGTATTTTACGGTTCTTTAAACTTTGATGCAAAAGATAAATTGTCGTCGTTGCTTTCAGAAACCATCCTTTGAGGAGTATCTGCCAGTTTATTTTAAAGCACTGTTTGCATTTTGTCGAGAACGAAGCAGTTGTTCGAAATCAAATTAAGAAACGATTGCTTCAGAAACAGAGCGACTTCGTGAAGCTTTAAACCTCACAGATCCAACCCCCAGATACGACGCACTTTGCAATCGCAGATTAAACCCACACTCCAACCCCAGCCAGATCCAACCCACACTCCAACCCCAGCCAGATCCAACCCACAATCCAACCCCAGCCAGATCCAACCCACACTCCAACCCCACCCAGATCCAACCCATACTCAATCTGTCCCATCGTTAGTTCCACAAGATATAGTTTATTTCCTGCAGGATAAGAAAAAACTGCGCATGTGCGCGAAAGTTTCAAATCACTAAAGCCGGTAAATGACTTGGACGCATCCACTGTCGCAGCTGATAAATGCATTTTCCCAACAAGTATAGTTTTGCGAAAATCAAAATCCTTAATTTCATTTCAGGGCAGTTCCAGTTTCATTGACAGGCTCAATTTAAAGGACCCACCTTTTTCACAAAGGAACCCGTTCTGCTCAACGCAAACACCTGTTGTCCACTTGTTTTGAAAGAAAGCTGAAAGCTTCACGCACCGCTTGAGCAGCCACAAACGATTGGACGATGAGCTCCAGTCCTTAGATGAAAAAAAACGCACCGTAGAACAGTTGAAGAATTTGACTTTTTCCACTATGCTCGTTACAAAGAGCTTTTTAAAGGGGATCTTACCACGCTGTTAAGAAAAGGCAGCGGAGGGTTTGCTGGGAGTGGGAAATGCGAAGGGAAACACTGCAGTCAAAAAATCTGACTAATGACAAGAAACATTTCTGCTCCGATGTTTTCTCTTTAAGTAGAGTCCAATTGTCGTCAGAAACGATTATTGAGATGGAATACCTTAGAGTTTAGTTCAGTCAAAAGCAGCAATAACACCAAGACATCTGCGCAACATTAGCCTTACTGCCACGACATGCTCAAACGCACGCCATGCTGAAAAACCGTTTACGAGTGACGTTTGCATTTTCAGCATTATGCTTACAATCAGTCTCGTTAAGATTACGAGGCATTTCTCAAAAACGAAATTCACAGAATTGAGTAAAAATGATGTATGAGTCGACGTCATTACTTGTAGTAACTGCAGTAACTTCGGAACCGCCAGTAGTCGCTTTAACATAATTGATAATGCCCTTAAACCCGAAACCAAACCCCAACAGAACTTCACTCATTTCCAGGTGAAATATAAACTGATATAACGCGCATTTATATCAATAAGGAAATCTTTGTTTGGTTTTCTAAAGATTAAGCGGAAAAGTTAATCTTCAATTCATTGAAATTTGAGCGATCAGTTTCAAAAAATTTCATATATTGGTTTTGGATCAAACCGAACATTTTGAAGAGAAATCCTGCGGCTCAGCCTCACACTCTGATCCACACTCAATGATCGGGCGGTGCATGGAGCAAGTGCGGTGGCTAAACCAGCCGTGGGGTAGCGAGGCCCCATGGAACAAAGACTGCGCCACAGGCAACCCACTTGACGTCACGAGGGGGAGGGGCGACGTGCCCAGAGCGCAGCCACGTAGAGGCGCCAAAAAGCAAAAAATAGACGAAAATCCAATTTGGCTGCTGAGTTTCGGAGCGTTTGAGTTTTTTGCAGCTGGTCAGGAGATTTATAAAAATTCTAGTCAGGTGTTCAGGTTTACTTTCATTATACTCGCTTCACGCTCTGCACCGTGGACCACGCGACTACTTTCGCAGTGAATGCTGCACTGGTGGCGAGTCAATGGCAGCACCGCTCGTGGAGCTTTTCACTTATGCCGAGCATAAGTCAAAGAGGCTGGACACAGGCCGCAAGTACCGTTTTTCCAGTCTTCGGTATGACCCGACCGGGAATCGAACCCAACCTGCCAGCTTCAGTATGCTGACTTGGAAATGATTGATAGGAACTGAAGTGACCAGTTTCTAAGCCTCAGAGAAAATCTTTCCTCACCAGTGGCGGCTCTAAGAGGGGGCCTGGGTGGGCCATGGCACTCCAGATTTTTGACTGGTCCCCTGCTTCCCCCCCAGTTTTGTGCTAAATTTCATGTTCAAGTTCGTTTGATTGACATATACAGCAGATTACTTTCAGCCATCAAAATTTTAAACGATTTGAAGACTTTCTGGCGACGGTTCTGACGATATTCACAAGTCTATGTTGGGTTTGATAGGTTTAATCATAGCAAATCAATCTTCATTACAACGAAAAACCACCATGCAGGAGAGACATTTATGTCGGCCCCCTACTTCTTCCTTGGCCCCGCAGTGACCCCTCAGTTTTTTCATTCTAGAATCGCTATTGTTCCTCACAAACACCGTTTTGATTCTGACATAAACGTAGGATGACAAGCAATGAGGAGCAGCAAGCATACATGGTTTATTTAAAGTTTAAACAATGCACGTTTACTCGCGGTGGCGAAAGCAGACCTTTATGCCGAGAAAATTATCTCTCTTGCTCTGAATGTTTTGCGGAGAAAATCTTAATCGAAGATTCTTGAACGACGCATTAATTAGTAATGGATTTCTGTATCAAGTTGGCAGATGACATTTAAACAGAAATTTCAGGTTTATACTAATAATTTTACTGAGTTTGAAGCGTTAAAAAGTTTCATGCTTTTGTGAAACTACACTTGTGATTTTTTTCATTGTTGCCAACGTTTGGAAATTATTTTCAAACCGCATCTGATCTGCCGTTTTTACCCTGTGAACAAATACTTACGTTACAAATCGGATTACTTTCTAAATTGATACACGCGATCAAGTTCGCGCTACACGCGATCGTCCTGTTTGCTTGTCAAGACTAGTAACAGGCAAACAGAAAAGCACCTTTTACGGCAAAAAAAAACAAAAATTTGACAGAAAACCTGTAGACTTTGATCTGAAGTTTGCAGAAATGTGCCATCAGTCCACTTGTACCTTTCATCAGCAGGTTCATACTTCAGCCCTATCCAGTAGTCAATATTCTGCCATACAAAGCAAAGCGTTAAGGTTGAATCAGACAAAAGCCTGGGAATGATTAGGATTTGAATGAAAAACAACAAAAACAGACTGTCCACTCAAAAAACATTTTCCCAAGGAAGTTGTGCAATAAGCTGTTTACGTTTACTCAGGTCTGCAATGTTAAACTTGAAAACTGCGAACGAAAAAAACTTGCAACAACCCCATCATGTGTACGTGGTGCTTTGTGACGCAGTTCGCAAATCTATTTGAATAGGACAGGGATAATGTGAGCAACAAGTATTGTGTGCGTTGAATTGAAGAATTCAACAATAACTTGCAAATATTGCTGTCCTGTGACCATTCCTCTGCGTTGTGGGAAAACAGGCTACGAGGTCGCATTTGGAAGAAACATCACTTGCAAACGTACAAGTCATCACCCACATCTGGCAAGACGTCAGAAACATGAATGAAAAACTGGACAACTAACTGACCTCACAGGAAAGCTTAAAACAACTAAATGGAATAAAAGCAAGATAGTTGAACATGAAAGTAGGTTGACTTGACTTGATGAAGTAATAATTTAGCTGCGCAACAAGGTTATTCAAAAAATTGTTCTTCAACTTCTCACTGTGAAGCAGTACATAAGCGGAGAAAACAGGCAGAAGATGAGAACGATGATGATGATTTAACGTTCTCATACCTGTGGCATACGGGCCAAGTGACACAGTGGAATAGAGCCTGCGTCACTGAAATTGGTAAACTCGAACACAGAATTGCAAATTAATCCTACAGGCTGCGAAAACTGCTCAGCATATAACTCTACCGGATGGATATGTGCTTACAAGCGAACTATGAATATCTGCGTTATGGATCTGTTACTACCACAACAACCGTACGAACATTTACACGTGACGTCAAACTGCTAGAAGCCTGCCACGTACGTGTGATGCTTTAGCCTGTCACATCACAGTGCTTTCACTGCAACTATTTGACGCTGTTTGTACAACAAAGCATCCAACAAAGTGAAATATGTTTTTCATCCCAAATAAAAATGAATCACTGCAGTCTATGTGATGCTCAATGGTTTCTTGACTGTCAAATGACGACAGCCGTTCTTATAAGGATTTATCACTATCTCCTTCGCATTGTGCCACACATATTGATCGTGAGCCATGTTAATAAGCTGACGCCGAATGACATATTTTTGCTGCATTGTAACCCAGGCACGAACGCCACTCGGGAACATCAGAACTTTCGCACAAGACATATGTTTTAATAAAAGGTAAATAACGTAATGCACTCGGCAAATTTATCAACGCATTGATATAAATTCTAAAACAAGACAAAAAGTTATGGTAAAATTGTGCTTCATCTATAAATGAACTCATTCACTTTTGGAGCGTTTTTTGAAATATTACTTTGGTGCTTTCTTACTCTAGCATTGAACTGAGTTTTTTCAGAATCTGCCTGACCACCAGAAAGGCTCGATCGTACATGCTGTGGCGATAATTGCTCCATATCAAAATGTTACACGTGAAGGCTCACAGAAGTCTTCCACAAAAATTTGGCCACAGTTTTTAAAACAGGAATATTAATTTCTCTCAAATGAGCATCGTCAGTTCCACAGAATAAAAAGTAAAAACGTAAAATCTTTGGTGAAGTGGATTACTTTGGTGCAGTTGCTTTTCTAGAACGTTTCACGATTTTTTGTGTTTAGAGCTGTACAGCGTTCCTTTAGAAACTCATGGTTGAGTAATTTCTGTTGGTTGCAATTCAAAATCACTGATTTGCCGGAAAAGAAAGTTGAGAAACAAGTTCGCATCACGCATAAAAATGATTTCATCCGGATGGCGAGTAGGTCATTTTAAAGGAGCACCAGAGCTCTAGGCAGCATCAATTCGTGCCGTCTGCCACAGGCGAGTGGAGCAACTGCAACCAGCATTGAGCATATCTGTAGTTACACGAGCAGCTCCACAAACTAAAAGTAAATAGATGTATCTAACTTTAAAATTATAGATTTTGGTTTTCTCAACTAAATGTCTTTTATATGTAAACTACTGTTATGTTTTTTCATGCTTGCTAATGAGCGTTTTGTTTTGCATCGAGCAAGAGTGACCGACACAGTTTTCTCCAGCACTGCATGACCTAACATATGCACAAACGCGACATGTCACCCAAAATTACTCTGAGCCAGTTGAAGACCATCACTCAAACGTCGCAACGCATGCATTTTCCGAATCGATGAATGCATGTCAAGTGAAAATTGACACGAATGATGTTTGTTTCGCACCATTTTTTTCGTTGCAAATTGATGAAACAACTGATGTTTCGCAGTAGAATACTGGCGTTCACATTTGTCAACGTTTTATCTAAAAATTGTGAGCTTCGAACTCTTCACTGGAAACCACTGCAGTCTGCAAATACCACTTCGACCACCATTACGATGGTGGAATCGTTCACCAAGCGACAAGCAACACTTGATAATTGTGTGTTATTTGTGTCAGATGGTGCCAGTACTATGCTTGGATGCAGAAATGGGCTGGCGTAGCAACTGAAGCAGCATTGCCCGCTCTTGCTTGAGCTTCATTGTGGTCCACATGCATAAGCGATGTGTGTCAAAGATGCGCGGTGCAGCTCAAATGAACCGGTGAGAATGGCTGAACATCAACTGCGTTCGATAATTTCATTTCGCCGAAGAAGCAAAAATTTGGCTTCACTGCATCAGTTGCCAGATATTCTCGGTGAGGTATGGAGTGTTCAATGGTACTTTCAAATCACTAGTTTTCAAGTGAATATTTTTAAGGCCGCTATCACTTCACATTTTTGCAGAATGTCTTCACATTTTTGCAAAAGCCCTGAGCTGCTGGTAATTGCTCGTCAGAATCCTGTCCACAAAGTTTGGCGGATCCTTCCTGCGGTTGCTCAGCAGCAACCACAAAACCTCAGCAGCAACCACAAAACCTCAGCAGCAACCACAAAACCTCAGCAGCAACCGCAAAACCTCAGCAGCAACCACAAAACCTCAGCAGCAACCACAAAAAAGGTTGTATGACCTTCTTGGTCAACAAATTATTATTTTTAACGTCTTTTCGCACAAGCAACAAAGAACAAGATACCGCCTGATTCCTTCTACAGCAGACGAACGTATGCGCTAGTGGCTCAACACAGCTTTATACAAAGACTATAACTACGACGCAGCATAAGCGGTCTGGCTCAGCAGCTCAAAACGACCGGGTTACAACGTGAGCAGTGAAGCCGTTGATGAGCTAAATAATTTCACCATTTTAGAATGAGAATACAACTTCGATGTGTTTTTCTTGCTCTCGGGCTATATATTTGTCATTGCATAGTGTCTTCACTTTTAACTGTTTATCCTTTTGGTTCCCGTTTTGACGAACAGTGACAAATCTACATTTAAACAAAAAACTGTTCGCCAGTGGAACATACTTTTTACAGATTGTGCGCAATTTCAGTTCATTTGATTCACACAAAGAAAAGGGAAGAGCGACAAATAATGGAAAAAATGTCAGTGAACGAAAAGCGCCAGAGGTTTTTAGTTTATTTCGGACAAATTATCAAAACGTTTCAACGAAAACTAACCGGAATGGAGATGTCAAACTATACTCATGTTGAGGTTGTTCAGCTCCAATTTGGATCAGGTGTAACTTGATATAATTACTTGGTTTGCGTGAATGGTTTACCCCCTAATTCTCCTCAGAAAAAAAAGTTCCTGAAAGCAATTCCATCCAAGCAACGGAAGGCCAGTCCCACCAATACTGCTCATTTGTGCTGGAACTTCATTCACGTTCACGCTGCCACTTCATTCACCAAAACACGTCATGAGAAAGGATTTGAACGGAAAAACGTCTCGTCGTCACCGGCCATTCATGTCCCTACTACTTCCTCTCGTGCAGTGAATGTTGCAGAAAGCAACTGTTTGATAAGAGCGCGCCTCCAAATCTTCAAGCATCCACAAAATGAAAACTTTCATGGCAGTTTTTATCGTTTTTTTTTTGCCTGAAATTGGAGTGAACTTGTAGAAGACGTGCTTTACCTGTTTTCAAGTCACAAGAGCGTTAAATGTTCGTTAGTCAGGTTATTAAGGTTTGCACCAGCTTTGTACAGTTTTGAAAGGAAATCTGCGAAAATGCTACACATCACCAGCACACACGAAAACACATCACCAGCACACACGAAAACACATCACCAACACACACGAAAACACAAATCGAGTTTGAGTTTTGATTACGATGCAAACCTTGATCAGCAAAGAAAAAAAACGAAGACGTAACTTCGAAAAATTAATAAAAACAAGCGCTATGTGCGCCCAGCAAGTAAGAAATGTTTCATCGCAAGATACAAACGTGTGCTCACAGGCTCCTCCGAATTCCGCATTGCTTGGCGAAGAAATTCCAACGTTGCACGAGTTTTAATCGAAACAAGTTGCCCTCCATAGTAATGGCACGTCTCATTGGCGTGGGCCCATTGTGCGAATGCGTTGAAAAACTGCAACACAAACTCTAAGTTAATACAGAAATCCATTAATATAATCCCATCTGAAAGAAGTTTCTTTCAAAGGTTTCCTCTGACGGTAATTTACCTCACATGTAAGTCGAACACACACTTTGCATAATTCCGACAAAAGTAATTATGTTTGCTAACTGACAGTGCAGTAAATAACTACAAGTAAACAAACGTCATGCAAGAAACAAACGGCTAGTTCTTATTGAAATGATAACCTTCAAAGTCACTAAATCTCAGTCTCTGGGCTTTGATTTAAGTTTAGGGCTTCCATCTTTCAACTCGCTTGCTAGTTGTGCGTGGTTGTGTCGACCGCGATCACAACAGCAATCTTTAAAATGCAGTCATTGAACGTGTGTTTCATTCCACAAACGTACAGAATGTTTTTATTTGCATAGTCACCGTCCAGAAAAAATAGCGTATCTCCTGATCGTCGTCAAATCAATTATAAACTGAGCCCAACTATAAACTGCACGCAATGGCAAAAGAACACACGATGTATCAGGTCACCACGTTCACTGGTTCTTTTCCGTGAAAGAAATAATTATTTTTGATATATACTGTTATTTCGAAAGCGATTTATTTTCAGGCGTTTGCCAAGACCGGGATGACATCTGATCACCAACCAGACGTGGCCACAACTTGGATAGCACAGTGGGCAATAAACACTGAGAACTGCAAGCCTGTTTTAACACCACAGAAGACAATCCTTTTTTTCAACTGTAGCAAATTGTCTTCTAGTATAACAAGACAGCCGGTGTAGTTTTTCCCCCAATCTAACAAGTTCAAACAATCTGCCACACCAGCTCTTTCCCAGAATGGCATGAATGTTAAGTTCACTGACCAAGTAATATATCTTGGTATAGTACTTCATATCTCACTGAAGTATGATAATGAAGCTCAGAGATAAGGGAAATGACTAATGTGCAACAAACAAACTCAGAGGCACCTTTTCTCAGTGCCTTACTACGATTAAAGACACTCTGTTTCGTGTCTAATGTATGCCTGCTAATTGTGGAACAAGCACACATTCTGGTGTTAAACACCTCCCAGTTGTCTACAACAACGCCCGTCGTATTTTGCATCACTTTCCCAGAAACGTAAGAGTTCGTCCACATCAAGTTACTGTCCTAGTTTGTCAAGACATCTGATGCATTGATTAGAAACAATATATAAGCCTTAGTTCAACGATGAGCATCTTTTCATCCAACTTTTTATTCGTTCATTTCATTTGTCTGATGCTTTCTACAAATCAATATTTTTCAACCATTATGCAGCACTTCTCCATGACCACAACAGGATGTAGAAGTTACTGGTGTTTTGTATCAGTGTCCACTACTCTTCATTTTCAACTACGTATAGCAAATAACTCCTACCCTGTGAAGCGTCGTGCATGAGTGTTTCTATGCCCTTATGTTATTTTAACTAATGTGACATGGACCTTGTGTCTGAGCTTAACACGGAAATATAAAAATTGCAGATTTGGGAAATGGATGATGGTAGACGGATGGATGAAAAATGCAGATTTAGGAAAGGAAATGGATTACAGTGATGGAATCTCAAGACGAGTCTCGAGACTCATTTTTGCGAGTCTTAGTCTTGAAGGTTTCTAGCCTCGTATCGGTCTCGAAGGTTACAGGTCTCGGTCACATGCCTATTGCCTTGAGACTTTTAATACCGCAATTATATGGCTTTGTAAAACTTCTGTAATTCAACGCGTTTTTGTCAGCTGTATCTGCAGGTACGAAACAACCAAAGCAGGTAGGAAAAATGCCAGAAATTCGAAAAATTTGAACTTCGAAGTGGTGATGACATTTTTTTGAAAATTTTTAGAAAATTTTTGGCATAATCCACAAGTTTTCAAGTCTGGAGTCTTGTTCTCGAATTTCATGCCTCGGTCTCAAATTTTTTTATGAGGTCTCAGTCTTGGTCTCCAATTTTTTCCAGGCTTTGGTCTTGACTACATCTCTGATGGATGATAAAATGCAGGTTTAGGAAATGGATGATGACAGAAACATGAATGCGTGCCATTATGAAAGATGACGATGAATTCTATCATCAGTGCATTTATGAACAGAATGTTAGTTAAGAAGTAAAAGTGCTACCTTGTAACATTTCCTATGATGCTGAATATATCCATCTTCACAAACTAGCTGTTGCCCTCCAAGCCCACCATCACCAGTTCCACCACTAGAGGTCGAGGGTGAACCATCATTGTTGCATGAGGCCCCAGGCTTACATCGCTTGACAGAAGTATCGAACACATCACCTTTTGCACAGCTATGTACAATAACGCAACAATTTAACGAATCATGCTTAGCAATAAGCACTTACAATCACATGCAAAGTAAAACTACCTGTAAATAGACTTTTGTTTTTTGTAACAAAGAATATATTTAGTGCAATCTGAAGGATGTGGGTAATACCCAAACTTTCCTGCACAAGTGAATTGGTCGACTCGAGCCAAACTTGAGTCTCTGCAAAAACACAAGTTATGCAATTTTCATCATTCAGATGAAAAGCACTGGTTACCTTGAAAGGTAAATATAAACAATAGCAAGCCTTGGATAATAACATAAAATACAGATTAGAAAGTCAAGCATGAACAGGGAGTAATGCTTGTTAAACCAAATGCATAAATAAATGCAGAGTAGTTCTCTAAATCATAATGCTTGAATATCAAATAGCTTCAGATATGCTTACTTTGTAAAAGGTTTCTCATAGTATCTTTCAGGTTATGAAAATCTGTGAATTATAATACAAACACGAGATGTGAAAATTAATCCAAAAATCTGGATGTGTAAAACATGGCACAACTTTGTTTTATTGCCAAACTTGGCAGATGGCTGGAGCTATAGAGGAAGAACATACCTAATGAGTCTTTTACAATTTGCATTTTTGCAAATGAAGGTAATGTTAATTTTAAAATCAAGTAAATGGCTTATGAAATATTTTGTTATAAGCAGGTTTTTTAAGGTGTCTTAGGAACCCAATTTGGGTCCCTAGAATTTAAAATCGGTCCCTAAAATCAGAGAAAATTATCATCGGGTACCTAGAACCAGAGAAAATCGAATCCCTAGAATCAGAGAAATCGGGTCCCTACAGATCCATACCAGGTACCTAACATTTTTCTTAAAAAACACTGTTATAAGAAAAGCAAAATGTCTTCCAAGTCATTTTAGAGAATTTTCATTAGCAGCAATGTACTGGAGCAACTGTTAGTTATCCATGAAAAGTTATGAAAAACTGCTCTTTACAGTTGGAACAAAATCTCACCAAATGAGAAATGCTTAAGAATACTTTTTATTGCTGCATCAGTGTTAGGTTCATATTGCCATTACAAGATTAAATATTCAACAAAACCACAACATGTCCCATACCTGGGCAAAGCATCACGGGTGCATATGTACAAGTGTCGTTCGTTGCACAGTACATCATCCACATTGAAAGACTGTTCATGAGAAAATACGTTGCATGTTCTTGCACGAACCGAGACTGTATCAGATTAAAAAGTCTCAAGGATGATATTCTGCATTACCTATAAACTGCAAAAATCATTCATTGAATTTGAATAGAATTGTGTTGAAGGAAATATTTTAAATGTATAAGGTGGATGACAATAGTTTCATACTTCAACATCAGGTGAAGTGAAGAAAGCTGCAAATGAAAACAGACGAATGCTAAACATGCAGTGAGATTAGAAAGTAAAGCAGTATGTACTCCACATGCAAAAGATTAAACAAATGAAGTATGACTAGTAATTTGCATAACTAGCACTATAATTACAGAATATATTCCAACAATTAAAAAAAATATTTTCATGAAAGACAATTTTTTAAACACATCTTGCCATTTATTATTGACACACACAGTTTTTACACAAAGAACCATTTATGGGTTGTTGACGTGATTAATAAAATTTAACCAAAACCTTGCAATTATGAACAGGTTAACATACTGTAAAATCTAAATGAAGATGTTACTAAATGTAGTTCAGTTCAAAGAATTAGAAAATATTCTGTATCAAAAACAATCAGTACTTAACACAAAAGATTCAAGATGGCTTTATAGCAAAACAACAATAAAATTTGATAATATTAATATTAAACAACAAAATAATGTGCAACTTATGCCACTTTAGTTCAAACTAAAATGGCACAATATTCTTTCTGGTATTTGTATCAAACACTGTTTTGCTTATTAACAATGGGTTATATAGACAACTTGCAAAAAAATTGGCTAACTGGGTTATTTATGAATGTAATTTTCTAAAACCACATTTTTAGGTTGCAAGAGTTATTATAATACATTCACTAGAAAGTTACTATCTTTGCATAACCACAAGCTTACCTGTTCTACTCAAGGTTGCCTCGGAATGTCTTTTAATCCAATAGCTGTGGTGAGTAAATCCATTCCTATTACAACATATATGCTAAAGTATTAAGCAAATGTTACATGATATTCAGTACAAATGGTAAACATAGTTCTTTCTTAAAATTCATGGTGAAGAACCTTTCCATCATTAGAAATTAAGTGGAAAGTATTAAAACAATAAGGCAAATGGCTTAAATCGATCATTTTGCATATATGCCACATAAAAATATTTGTCCTGTACTTCAGATCAACTGGCAGTGAGGTGAAAAAAACAAACTAAACACAACGTTGTGTTTAGAAGTTAATTATAACAAGCTTAACAAATGAATTTAATTCTAGTTCTGTAACAATACAGATCTTTTTATGGCTAACCTTACTATAACAATATAAATCTTTTTATGACTAACCTTACATTCATGGTAAAAGAACACAAAATTCTATATAATAGAAAATGCATGCTTGAACAAAGTTTAGGAAAATTCCACAACAAATAATAGTATAATTAATATTGTTACACAATATTCATCCAATATTAATTAACATGTTTTCATGAAACTAATAACAGGGGCAGAAATAAATGACATTTTTTCCATATCTTCTTCTAGTATGAAACATTCATTGCACTAGGTCATGATAACAACATTGACTGATATACCTGGTTAACTTCTAATAAGCAGCTAATTCTCTTTCATTGGCTAATTGCACAAATGTGCAACAGTCACAAAACAAGTAAATAACATGGATTCCTACCTGCATCAAAGACAACCTCATGGTTTATTTGAGAAAAAGCGAAGTTTTGATAGAAAACAAATTCTTGAAGTTCAGACATATCCACCATAGAAAAAGATACATTTTCACATAAAACAACTAGTGAGGATAAAGACCACATTTTTGACAGAATTCAACCATATCAATAAGTATAAAACAAAACTTCAGATAAATTTCAAGCAGATTAATTAATAGAAAAAAATATTTTTTTGAAGTAAACACCTATGCTGGGTTTTACAGTAGACCATGCTTAACAAATTCACAAATAATAAATTTGTTGCTTGTCAAATCCAAATTTAATTAGGATGTAATTTTAACATTGAAAAATTGTCAGTTTGTAATTCCAAACGCAGCTTTGTAAATCTAGTATTCGCTTCATATTCTCATTTATGGTTGGCGAACTCCTAGAAATTAGCACATGTTTTGCAAATGAATTTACTGTTTTCTATGCATTACTGTTTATTTAACTGTAATTTTTTTAGCACCGATTATAAACTCTGTCGCTTATTAGATCCAAAAATGTTTGGTACAGAGGTGGACTTTTTAATTGCGGTCTACTGTACCACCAAAATCAATGACAATTGAAATGTTTTATATTGGTTCCAATCATACAAGGGCTGCAACGTGCATAGCTCTATTTTGGCTTGGGTTCTTGTTGAGTCATATCAGAAAATATTTGTCACATGAGCTAAGAAATATTGAAACATTAATCTCAATTTTCTTCTTAAAAATCTTCAGCAGTAAACCTGACAGAAAATTCTAACCTCATGTTGACGGTCCTGAAATTTAGGAATATATTTGTGGAAACAATAATGGCCTTGAAATTTCAGAATTAAAAAAAAAACGCAGATGATGGTTCAACACAAATTACAAACTTTACCATATAATTTAGACTTAAAGTCAGGGCTTACATTTGAAAATTTGTCTGCAGTACACAGGACATGCAACACTGCATGTAATATGTGCATTATACACATGGCAAGCCCAGACATCTATGCAGAAATGAATAAAAATCATATTAAATGATGCTAAACTCCATTTCTAAATTAATATTTTTCCCATGTTTTCCCAGCGTTTATGGCCAGGTAAGACTAAATATTTGGTAAATGATCTGAAAAATATATCCAAAAGGTCCATAAGGACAGCAGTAGTCTTAAAAAACAGCACATGCCGCCAGTTCAGCATGTTTGGTCCTAATGGATGATTACAAAAAAAGCTTCATGCACCAGGCTTCCACTGACCTACCACTAAAGTTGCTTTCACAAAAATACCTGTGCAGAGCAAGCACAAAGAGGTGCCCACACATCCCTCATCAAACCACAAAGGAAGTGCAAACCAAGTGCATAAAAACTTTCATTCGTTATAACAAATATCCTTAAACTATTTATGCAACTACTCAACTCATGTCAATGTCAATTTTAAAACAAAAGTTGATGGAAATTACAACATATCTTGATGAATACAACTCAAAACCCTTCCTGATTTTGTTGAATGTTCAAAATTTAAATTTTACTTACCTTTTAATCCAAGTAACAAGTGCATCACGGTTTGGATCATCAGCACTAGCCAGCTGTGCCCCATGACGAGCACAAATTCTTCTAGCCTGATCGTGAAGAACTTGCCGATTTTGGCCAAACATATAGCAATGAGATCCTGCAAGAACCATTGATAATAAAAAATATGCAAAACAAATACTGTGGAAGCAGTTTTAATTTTTTGGACATATTTAAGAATACCTGTTTTCATTGCAGTCAAAAATTTTAATTTTAAGAGTGATTCATTTTAGACCCGAGATTTTCTCGCATGTTGTTAATCTTAAATCATTTTTATAGCTAACTTGTAATTTATGCAGCAAGGCAAATGCCAAAAAAATACTAATAAGCAACTGCTTGTGAAAGCATTACATTTTAGCCTGGCTGATATTTTATCTTGGATTATATCATGAGTAACTGTGAAGTATCAAGGATGAGTAATTTTTTTAATGAGCATTATTAAACCAAAAATTAGAAATTGTTTTATGGTCATATACAAAGCTCATCAATAAGGCAAGTTATAAAAGATTCAAATGCATTAATGCTAATTAATTCACTATAACAAGAACACATCATTTGATTGCTTCAAGACATCTGACATCACAAAAGTAAGAATAACGATTTTTATGGATAAATCAACTTTGTTTTCTGGTGCTACATGTCAAAGCCACATAACTCTAAAACTTATGGCTTGGCAGCCAGTGATGGATTTACGCATCGCCATGGCCTAGGGCCCCACACAACTTCCAATGACGACTCAGTACTAAATCTAGTTTAAGCTTATGTACATAAAACGTTCGATTCCTAACTGCAATGGTAACGACTGTTTGGCACCTTTAACCACTCCACAAGTGTGATTTCATAAGCAAGTTTAGTGTTAATGGAACAAGGGTAGAAAACAGACAACTGGTAAAATGTTCTGCACCAAGGTGTCAGTGGAGATATGGAAATCTTGCAGTGCAGACATGATGAAGTGGCACTGAAGACCACCTGCATCCAAAATGTCAAAGTTAAGAATATCAAAATAAGAGCAGATTGTCAGTACATAGGCTACTTATATAACAGCGAAAACCTAAACTGGGCTGCACAAAACCTTTGACTGAGCCACATGTGGTCGACGGATTAGATATAGCTGGTCTAGACTCTTATCAGTACAGTAACAACATGATAATATTGTTTGTTACGCAATATAATAATGACAATACTCCTTTTCATCAGTTCTGCAGTGTTTGGTGTTCTTGCAAGCTTTTTGTGAGCGGAAGATTGAACATCAAGTAAGAAAGTAAAGGCTTGCTACTGAGGAACATGGCTGGGCAAAAGAGAGATGCAGGCCGTCTGTACCAAAGTGGTTACAAGAAAAGAATGAAAAGGAAAGAACAGGAAATAAGAAATGCACTGAATTTGCAAATAATATCGGTTAATTTTTTGCTTGTGATAAGCTTGATTTTTTGTCTGTAGTAGAGAACAGTGCTTCAGCAATGCTTGGATGTTAGTCGCAAAGAGAGTGATCTGTTCCAGAAAGATGTTAATCCTAAGGAAAAATATGAGGGAGAGCAGAAGACAGTAAATGTTAATAGTATGAAACTTGGAGACGGTAAAGATTTTCCATACGACACTAATCTGGAGGGAATAATTGTAGAGGGCCATGAATTATTTTCCTGTTGGAGCTGGCTTCATTTAAAGACCCAGCCGAGTGGATAAACGTTAGTGCAGACTTATGCAGGCACTTTGCAGAGAAGCTTCAACAAGATTTACACTCATTGAATCTCAGAACCTCAGCCAGAACCTACGGTGATGGCAGGAAAGTTACTTCAATAATAAAAATTTTTTAATAACACTTATCAATGGGGAACGGGTGAGGCAAAAGTTGCTTACATATTTTGAGTATCCAGGTTAGTTTTTTGCTATGTTTGTAAGCTTTTTCTCCTCCTGTATCATTAATGATCGGATTAAACGACAGGAAAAATATCCATTGTCTGCTTGAACACAAAGGCAGCACTAGGCACAAAGAAAGCATCTCTGCATTGTGCGTGTTCAGTTGACAAATTGAGCCACTTGATAAAAAGTTTGGCTGCTCAGACAGAAAATGAAAAAGATTACTGGAGAATTGCATTGCGCTGAGTTGTTAAGAGGTGCATACTTTAACACTTCTTAGATAAGCCACCAAATAGGCCACACCTGTGTGGTGCCCCAAAAATAAGATGGCGTAGGGCCCTGCGCTACCTCATTCAAGAATGGTGTTTGTTAATTAGAAACAAAAATTTTATTAAGGCAAAAATACTTTGGTTGTCCTATTTGTTGTACAATATGCTTCACGAAAGCACAAAAAAAGGTGAATGATCTATTTTTTCTTCAGAAAAGAAAATGAAACTTGGTGGAATTGCACTTAGCTTTACCAAAAACTATTCTCTTCACTTGGTATAAAAAGCTTCAAGGTTTTTGTCAGATTTAAGTTTTCAACTCACTCAAGACAATATTATTAGCCTAACTGGTTATCATTTTAACATGGAAATCGAATAATAAAATGTTGTGCTCAACTGTTACAAACTTTAAAAAGGATGCTGATATTTCAGAAAGAAAATATTATCAATAATACACAGAAGATGCTTATAGCTACGCTAAAATTCTTTTTTATTCGCCGTGACCCATAGTGAGTGGTTTAAAAAAACAAAAACACTACAAAAAACCTTCCCCATACACAAAAACAAAACAAACGTTTAAGATAAAAATAATGATTAACAACTGATGTTACACTGGATTGAAGTTGCATTGTATGCAAACACCAATTCATAGATTCTAAAATTTTCAACTACTATTAAAAAGTAACTTATTGCAAACTTTCTGCAACATCAATAAAATTGTGGGATACAAAAAAATCATAAGACATTGGAAAGTATCAGAGCTGAAGTTACCACTAAATGAAAGGTGCCCATTTTAATTTATTGCCTTTACTTTATCTTGCACACTTCTAAGCTAATATATAATGAATCAAAAGTTTTAAGTAGGCCACGGTTGCCATGTCCAAATTATCTCAGTTTTAAAAAAATATCCTTGGAAAATACTATGCAGAAGAACTGTTGACAACTTTTGGTCTTTTTGTTCCGAAGTTAATTTTTTTTTAGAAAGTTAATGATGAGATCCTATTCAGCCCATTTGAGTTCAAAAAAATTTAAGCCATGCATTTTTGGAAAATCCGAAGATACAGTGGCAATGTTATTAACACTTTAGAAAGCTGCTCAAGCCATCAAAGAAAGGCACTGGCAATACTATAGATGATCAAGGGCAGACAAATTTCTTTGAGAACAATGTAGAAAATAATCTTTTTGTACAACTTGCCCTCCACATCTAACAACATTATTTATGAACAGGAACATTTTACCAGCAGAGAATTAGTTGCTTCAATTTTAGCATATTTTTCTATAGCTTTCCAACTACTGAACAGGAATCCTCAACTCCTATATAGAATGTATTCAGCTCTGATACAAGCAAGACTTTGAAAACAGGACTTGTAGCTTGTCCAGCCTTGCTCGGTGGGTGCAAGGAAATGGTTCATGAATGGTGTTGACATTAACTTACCACCAATGTAGCATTCATTACAAAAGCAGCCACATGACCCACAGGGCAAGCAAGCAGATATGCAAACCATTCATTATACACTGAAAAGTGTACCAAACAGAACATAAACAAAATTGAAATGAGGTGCAATTGAAACCATGAAAGTTTGATTCTAAAGTTTACATTAAGCATTCTAAAGTTTACATTAAGCATTTACATTCTAAAGTTTACATTATTTTACAAAAAATACTAGTTGTTTGATTAGAATTTCATACACAGTATGTGGTGCAACTTCCAAATAAGCCTGCAACAATCAAAAGTCAGTACAAAGTACAAACTTACCATGTAAAACAAAACCTGGTTGACAAACTCCAGTAGACAATACAGATTTTGAAAACAGCATTGCAAGAAGTAGGATTATTACTTTCAATGGCATATCAACTGAAACTGTTTATTTCTTTCCAGAGAAACAGGTGCATAACAGGGTTCTGTTTTACAGTCACCATAAAACAAGGAATAATAGTCAAATGTTATAATTGCATACTTTAAAAAAAATAGTCTTTGCATTTACTTGCAATAATATAAAGTATTTTAACAGTTTTTGTATGACAGCTTACATGGAATATTTATAAGGCACTTTAGACATCACTTACAATCTCTTAGCTTAAAACAGCGGCTGGCAACAATGACTGGTGTCAGTCTGTGAGAAATTTATTTCCTGGGCTGTGCAGAAAAAAGGTGAAATTCATCCAAAAATTACAAATTTTTTGAAAAGTACACCATGTTTCCCTATGTGGAAAATCTCAGTTGGCCTAGGGTTATGATTCATGCTTCCAAGACTGTTTGCACCATTAGGTGAGTGCAAAAATATTAATTTCTTTACAATTAGTAACTTCGCATGCACCAAACATTTGATATTTTATTGAAAGCCGGTCTGCAAAATAATGTCAGGCTTACACTTGTCTGCAGTACAAAAAATGTTGCCAATCCCTTCTCAAACTATATAAATATGTTTCAAAATTACATAGTACATACAAAAGATTTCATAAGCAGCTATATTAATTATTCCAGATACAACCTAAAAGACAATCAAAAATTTTATCATATAACCAACCAGAATCTCAATAAATTTTCAGCAGAGTTTTAACAAATGATTCTCATTTTCGAACTCTGCATTGCATTTATAAAAGTTCAGTTAACGGCATGTCTACTATCGCGTTTCATCCAGTGCTAATTTCATTCATTAGGACTCCAAAAATTAGTTTTTCTAAAATTTTAAAAAACAACTCTAAACCTATGGTAACTAACATGCAGGCACTTTACCACACCTCGTTGTGATGCCATGTTTGGCATACCATAGATTTTTCAATCAGTTTTTTAAAATTCGTGATTGTCTGCTATAGTTATGATAGATACAAATGTCTGTGAATTACTGAACATAAATGCAAACACATTTCTTTTCCAAAAGCATGCATAACTTACTGTCAAAATCAGATCAGTGCTTCTATAGAATTTTTTGGTCACGTAAGTGTAAAATTTTTGCAGATATGGGTAAAATTACAGTCACATTCAAACGTTTAAGACCACCTGCTAAAATTTTTTATTTTTACAAGTTTGGGAAATATTCTGATTTGCTTTGTCACATTGCTTTTCATGTTGGAAGAACATTGTAATGGCACTGAACTGCTACTTCTTTTACAACCTTTAAGAATGAGTTTTTTAATGATCTGATTATCTTGGAAGCAAGAATATTCAAAATTATCACCAGTTTTGCTGTTGGAAACATGGGCAAGAAAAAGGGGTTATCAGATGTAGACAGGTCAAAAATTGTTACACTGCATGAAGAAAGGTGTGCAGAAAATCAGACATTTGAAAAACTGAAGTTCAGCAATAGTGCTATCCATCAATAATACCTTCCTCCACTTTTCAGCAGTCCAATCAGGTGAGGCTTTGCAATGACATATGTCTTAGCTTTCATGGAAAGTGTAAGCCCAGGTTTTGTAGCAGGTTTATAGGCTGTGACCCTAAATTCATCACTAAAACGACGTTCTATGGTACATGTACTGACATCTGTAACTGTGAGCAACAAATCTGATGAAATTTTTTGCCCGAAGTGGTGCGTGAGTGCACTACTATCTTCTTTATCATGTGATCATCTCTTTGGCTAGTAACCTTAGGCCTACCAGCCCTGTGCAAGTCCTGAAAACCACTAAAAATCTTGATTCTGACGACTGCCTGATGGATTGCAGTCTTGCTGAACTATAGTTTTTCAGATATTAGCCTATCTAAGTGCCCTTCTTAATGCAATATAACAATTTTTACCTCTCCACAATTGATAACCCCTCTTTTTGCCCATGTTTTCAGTAGCAAAACTTTTTAAATATTTTGTTTCCAAGACCAGATCATTAAAAGGTTCCTTCAAGGTTATGATAAAAGCATCAGTTATGTCAGTGTGGTTGACCTACAGGCCCATGGGCACCCACCATAATGTTTTCAGTGACCTACAAAGGTATTCAGGAAAAATCTTCAAATCTAAAATTAATTGCAAAGCGTTTGAGGTTACATTTGTCCCACTGAATTGCTTGCGCTGGATAGAGTGCATTTGCACGAGAACAATGAATAATATCTTGTCTGTATACCATTTTGTTTTATTTATTTATTTTACGATCAAATTAGAAGGTATAGCCTGCTGCTAACCCACTGCTGGGGCACCTATCTGGATAACCAATGCACTGTTTCATTGCCCAGGTCTTCATTGTCTTGAAGAGTACGTCTGGGGCAATGAGCTCAGTACCGCCAAATAAATATGTTTATCTATCCGCTAAACCCAGCCTACTCAAAGTGGCCTTCAAGCCAAATTAATTGCCCATCCCTACAACAGGTACATGTAATTTTAATCGTAAAACTAACGCTGTTGCTGTTAGAGACCTGGAAATGAGTCAGAAAAGATAGATTTCCCAAACTGAAAGGTTTCGCAATAAAAATGCACGCAATGTTTGGAAACACATAGTGTGTCAGAGTAAATTTTCTATAATCAAGCAAATCAAACATAAAAACATAAATTGAATGATAGTCGAGACACTGGACGATAGTCTCTGACTTGTTACCACTAACACTTGACCACTAACATTGATAGAGTTACCACTAACATTGATAGAGGAACGATAGTGTCAGAGAAGCCTCGAATACAGACATCCCACTGATACACATTTGTAACAAATTGCTATTGGCTATTGTGCAATAATTTCAATGATGCACTCACTCACCTTCGCTTTTTTAGTTTTAAACGTTGTGAATATGTTGTTTTACACATTTTATTGGAAGTGACACACGAATTGTCACGTTTTTCTAAAATGGCCTGTAGGTCAAAAGTAGTCGGACCATGCTGAGTTATGGAACAATGTTCTTCCAAATAAAAAGCAATGTGACAAAAGAAATGAGAATTTTCCACACATCTAAAAATCCAAATTTTAAGCAGGTGGTCCTAAACTTTTGAGCATGACTGTATATCTTTATCTTTTTACATTACATTGCTTATTTCAGTAAACATTACATACTGCTTTTTTGTTGCTTTTTATGCTATATCACATGAAAAATGTCTTGCTAGTTAAAAAAGTAGTTTCATTCATGACAAAACGATTATTTCTTATTGATATTGCATACATGTTTCACTGGGTCAGATTATGAAGTCCCAAGTAATAGAACATATATTGTAAAACCTGTTAAACAATCTTATCAAAACTTTTTCCAAATGCAAATAGAATTACAAGTAAACGAAAATTCTGGTCTCAACTATTACTCTTGTACTAGAACAAAATTAGAATATTCTTTAATAACACATATTACACATAACCCAAGATGAGTTTACTACTCTGTATATCAACAACATTTTTAACATGTGTTTTGTATGTTTAAAATATAAATAGATGTTAGGTCTTCTAAAAAGACAACAATTTATTATACCAATATATATCTTCAAACATTCTATACAGCTTCAACTTACATTACAAAATTATTTGAAATGTAAGAAATAAGGTTATCAGACTATATTCTTATGAATGGAAACAATACAAAGAAAACTTTAAAAACTTACTTCTACCTTTTACTTTAACATAACAAGCAAAGTTGAGTGCAAAGACTTGAAAAGGTAAAAATTAATTTTACTTTTTTCATGTTTGAGGTGCAATGTAAAGAATGGATATCCATCAGTGCACATATTGTTAAAGTGCACATATTGTTAAAGGATGTGTGAGATTTTTGGATGAGACTTATACACTTATTGAATAAAGCAATTGAACATTGTCAATGCAAAATGATACAAGGACTTTGATCAGTCCAATTTGAAGTTATATGCTTGATCTCTGTGATGTCACAATGCTGATCAATCTCCATTATGGCATCACTACTGCTCACAGTTTGGTTACATGTTGGAAGAAGACTACAGGAACTGCTTGTTCAGAACAGTAGGCTATCTTCGTACTTAACACCTTTCAAAAGTTTGAATTTATTTTATCAAAATATCTGTGGTTGATCATAATCTACCAAAAATGTTGATTAATGCTCAATAAAGATGTAATATCTTTTGATTCTTTCATGAACCTAGTGATACTTTATTATCAGCCAGTTTGCATTTGATTAATCCATTTTACAACTCAAGTTACAGGTGCTCATTTGCCAAATCGCATAAAAAGTATGACAATTAATGTTGACTACCGCTGAAGATTTATTTCACTCTTTTATAGATCCTTGTAATTAAATTTAGAAAACTGTAAACAATAACCTGCTGATTAGTAAGTTGAAAAAAGTTTGATGCAAGATGGAAACCTGTCTTATTGGACTCAAAACTAGAAACACTTGCCATAAAAACTGGTATTGTCGAATATCTGGTTTTAAATCTCTAGCTTAGTCTTTCTCCAGTTGAAATTGAATTGGTGGCATTAAGGTCTGGGGCAAGCATTTTTGATTAAGAAATTTTATCAAGCAGTAATTGCTCTCATCACCATGCATATTATTTAAAAAAATTCTCCAATCTTGTCAACAGAAACTGTTGCAACGTTTTTGAAATTCACACTGGCAAAAAAGCAAAGGGTACCCATACAATCACATTAGATCTCACAAAAAAGTCTTGGCCACATTTCCCTACATGATACCTGGCAAGAAGTCATGTGCAACTTGCTAGAAAAGCTTAAAAAACAGCCGGATTCAAGCGTTTCAAGTAGTGAACAGTCAGTGAATGTGAGTCATTCGAGATTCTGAATGTGAGTCATCCGAGATTCACCAAGAAATGGAAGAAGTTTAAGATGACTTATCCAGGGAGCAGATTGATTCAACAATGAATGTTTCGGGGCAGTCACCACTTGTATTGCACAGTAAGCCAAAGCGATATTGACAAACATTAGTTAAAAGAAAATTAAAGGCAGTTACCCAAAATCTCAATGAATGCTTTTCAGCTGTTGTAGGAACCAACCAATTGGATAATTCTATTGATGACCATCCATCTACTAGTTACAATCACCATGCTAGCAGTGGTTTAAACCAGCTCATGAGTGATCTAAGACAGTGTTTCCCAAACTGTGTGAGGCTGAAGAGTGCCGCGAAAGTTTTATGTTTTGACAAAACCTTATAGTTTTCATCTTAACTTTCAAAGTGTGCCCCACTTCTACTTGTTTCAAAGTTTCATCTCTTTGTTTCAAAGTATGTTTGCCGCAGCCGAATTCAGAATGTATTAGCGTGCCGTAACATAAAAAAAATTGAAAAGCACTGATCTAAGATACCATTTGAAAAAGCAACAACACATTCAGATAAAATTGTAATTTTGACACTCAAGCCAGCTTCTTGGACAATTCAAGAAACGACTGAATTTTTTCAATGCACACAATATGCTGTTAGACAAGGAAATGCATTAAACAAACAAACAATATGGTGGGCTTTCTTAACCAAAACATGCAACTAAACTTGGAATCAATGAGGAAACAAAATCACTCGTTGTTTCCTTTTACAAAGATGATGAATATTCTCGCTTAATGCCGAGTGCAAAAGATTATGTCAGCAGAGCTGACAAAGTTCATCATCAAAAACGTCTCTTACTTTGCAATCTCAAAGAACTCTACACAACATTCAGGAACCAAAATGAAAGCATTAAAATTGGCTTCACTAAATTTTGTGCATTGCGACCAAAGTGTGTCTTGATGGCTTCTTCAGGTAGCCATACTGTTTGTGTGTGCTCCATACATCAGAATGCTAAGCTGCAAGCAAATGCTTGTGGAATGGATTACAAGGATTTGATGAAAGTCTTGGTGTGTGATGTAGCAAGCAAAAACTGCATGGTGCATCGCTGTGAAAGCTGTCCAGGAAAATCTGCCAATGTTGCAAAACCACAGTCACTTGACTTGCTTTCAGAAAATAATGTATTGAATTCAAGCAGTGGCAAGGTACAGGTTGAATATCATTAAATACTACCACCTTGTCCACAGATGACTTTACTGAAATGACTGCTTCAATATTGGATGCTTTAACATCACATTCGTTTATTGCGAAAGGTCAGGCGCAATACCTAAAAGATAGAAAAACCAATCTCCAGCCTGACACTGCCATAATTCCAGCTGACTTTTCTGAAAACTACTCTTATGTTATTCAAGATGAAGTCCAGGGATATCACTGGAACAAGGAATAGTGCACTATTCATCCTATTGCAATGTATGTTAGAAACACAACACTCACTGTATATTCTTTTTGCATTGTATCAGATAACTTAACTCATGATGTTGGCTTTGTGTACGCTGTGCAGAAAAAATTAACCTAATACATTCATGCAAATCTTCGACAAATCAAGTTTGTTTAATACTTTTCGGATGGATGCAGTGGTCAGTATAAAAACTACAAAATTTCTTTAATTTGACACATGATTTTGGTATTGCAGCAAGCTGGTCTTTCTTTGCAACAAGCCATGTGAAATCACCATGTGATTGAATTGGTGGAATGATGAAAAGGAAATTAATGAGAGAGAGTTTAATGCGACCAGTGGATAATCAACTGTTGTCTGTACAAGCAGTTTACTCGTTTTGCTAAGAAAGTATCAGCAGCATCACAGACATATTCTGTATTCAAGAAAAAAAGAACTTGCACTGGCTAGATCTTTTTTGAGGAAAGGCATGCTCTTGCAAATACTGTACCAGGTACCAACTCATGTCACCACTTTGCATCTGATAATGTTGGCATTTTAAAATTCAGACGAGTTTCAGTTGAAACTAAATTTTGGTGTTCATAGCTTTTCCAAAGCTATTCCTACAGTGTGCATTTCTGATGTGGCAGAAAAGTTTATGCATATGTGGTGATCAATGGTGGATAGGAATTGTTGATGAAATCTCTTTGAATGAAGGTGACATATATGTCAAGTTGCTTGAAGCAGTCCATCAAAAACATTATAATGGCTGGCACATGAAGATAAATGTTGGTTTCCTTTGACACATATTTTGCGTAAAGTTCCGCAACCCAACTTAGCTGCTGTTGAAATTCGTGCTGCTAACATAAAATACACTATTTCTAATATTGCGCAACAGAAGATTCAAACATGTTTTCACTCATTGCGCAAGAAATAATATGCAAGTGCAGCAGAATTGAAATCCTAATCCTTTGTGTGCTTTCTGCTACTATGTCTGCGTATTTTTGGGAGAAACTTTGCATAACATTTGGAAAACTCCACTTAATGACAAGCACTGATAGCTAAACAATGCTTCAATTATGTTGTGGGGTGTTTTAGATTTTGCTTGAAACTGTTCTTGTCTGTTTTCTGGATTACCAGCATTCTAATAATTTTGAAATTATATGCTGTATATTTTAACATGCACAATTTCAAAATATTATTTCCAGCACTTGTACAATTGTGTTTTCAAAAAAATACAACTTTTTGAAATAGTTATTGCGTGTCCTGACCATTCTAATTATGACTTTTTGTTGTTTTTCTTGATTAAAGCTTACTAATTAACAAATGTGGTGTAGTTAGATACAGACTATTATGCTGGTATTCACTATGAAACAGTTCTGTTATTATCCTGTAGTTTTCCAGATTAAGTGTGTATTTGAAAAGAAACTTATACATATACCTACAGTTGAACAATTTCAAAAAAGTTGTAAAACATTTCGATGAGGTTGCATTGAAACACTTGCATATCACTCAACAAATCATCTTAGTCACTGGATTTCAGAATTTGATGATCCTGGTCAGTTATACATATGTTGCAGAAAAGCAAAAATGAATCTCATGAAAAAGATTAATCAAAATTAAATCAGGGGTTTTCAAAATATTAGCTTTTGAAATGTTGGCTAATACTAAGTGGTGCTCTTCACCCACTTATACAGATTTTCCATGTTTGACTTGCATGTTGATTCTATCATTTTTATGGTCCTGAGCTTGAAAATGAAGCTCACCTTTGGCCTTGCATGTCATATGCTTAATATTGTTTTTTAATTATATGCAGTCAATCCAGTTTATCTTTTGTTGAACAACAATGCCATAACAAATAAAAAATATCTAATCCGCATTGTTACATCACAAGGCAAGCATCATGACAACTCCAAATACTACAATAGTCAGAGTGGCTATATTGATTTTTCTTACATAAAGTAAAATTGCATTATCCAAAAAATATACAAGTCTCATCTAAAATAGAACCATTACAAGAAAGTACATACGAGCAACTACCAAACACCAAAAAAATTTTCGGGATATCTTGTTACCCACATAAGAATTTTGGGGGTTGTTTATATAGCCTCCCCAAAATAGTCACAAGCCTCATAACTAATTAACTACTGTACGTAGCTGAAAATAGCTTTCATTTTTTAATTATGCACTATAAAAATGGTGGAATCAACACTTCACTTAACATTTTACCTTGAGTATAAGGCAGAAATTACAAATTTGCTCCAGTGGGTAAAGTGCGCCAGCTAGTGGTGGTTAAAATTTCAAAGGCAATGTCTTGAAAGCCACTGATCTGATTTTGATGATTTTTTTTTTGTTGTGATTCCTTTTATCACTTTGAAAAGTGTTGAAACAGACAACAGTCGGAGATCAAATAAGCATAGGCCTACTTAATTTTAAAAAAGTATTCAAAGTAGACATGAAGTAAAATTTCAGTAATTACAAAATGTGTCCTTGAAAGAATTTCCAGTGATCTGGCAAACCTAACTTCACTTCACAAAATCATTTAGGTAGGCCTATTCCGCAGTGGTTCAACTACAGAACTGCTAGCCACCAGTGATGCCACTGGGCTCAGTCGTTTCAACATCAAATTTTTCATGCTTCAACATCAAATGTCAGGCTTCAACATCAAAAAGACATAAGACTGTTATTAAAATTTGCTTTATAACATGGTTCCTATATTGCACATCCGCCACCGCTTCACGAAACCATCTGTTTGGCAAATAAATGCCCTTTCTAGCTGTCAGTAACCGATTTGCTGCATTGTTTTGTAAGCAGCAGTCACAGAGTTAAAAGTTCTTTCGACCGCAGACTCTTTTGCAGACTCACAAACGTATTTAAAAGTGCATTGATGGATTTCGCAAGATCAATTAATTAATTTGCAACTGAAAAGGCTAGGCTAGATCATGCTCAAAAATATATCTGGTTAACTTCAGCTCTGCAGAGGCAATGTATGAAGCACAACTCAACCTCGTTTGTCAGAAACTTCAATTTAAACTGAGTCAATTTCATCGAGTGATTCGAAGAGCGCATAGCTTTAACACGTGATTCGATGTGTTTATGTCATAAACGACAAACGGTCTCTCCTTTTGGGAGATTTGAACAATGTACTGCACTACTATACATCACCACTGATATTTGTCATCAGTTTTCATCAGCCAACTTATTAGGTAAGGTCTTCAAGCCACGACTCGTTAAGTTAAACTTAATTAGAAACTACAGATAATTTTAATTTGAAAAGGAACTAAAACCTGGTAGTGTTAAAATGCTTCACAGGTCTGCAATTATAGCATAAGCAGTTTGTCTAACATACTTGAAATTTCTATTTCATAAGGCTAAAAAGTGAAAAACAAAATTGGCTTGGATTCAAGCAAATGAACTAAGCTCGGCATCACTAAAATGAGAACATTTGATGTTGACAGTATGAATGGCCTTATCATATTGCAAACAAAGTTAAGGCGGTCAACATTGATCTTGTCAACCTGCGCTAACAAAGCATTAGTTGAAGGTTATAGTGCAGACCACATTCACTTTTTCCACATCACGGGTGATGAGAATCTTGTCTAGGGTGCTAAATTGGAAGGAAATGCAGAACAAGTGACATGCATGGACAGGCTTTACCATCAGTATATATAAACAGTCCCAATGCCTACGAAATTGCATTTTTCATGATCACTAGTTGACATTGGGACTGTTACGCAATATAATTAGACCCACTGCTATATTAAAGCAAACATGCTTACCAGTACTAGTAAGCTACAATATTTTTGGTACAGCTGGCTTTCCATACTTATCATGGCGCATGATGATGCTATAAGGCTGAAGCGATCATTTAGAACTAAATTCTTCAAACATTTTGTGATCTTGAGTTTCACATAGCCTACCCTATGCAAGCATTTTTATAATATGCAGATTGCATTTCTTCCCTTTCATTACATTAGAGTTTCTTAGCTTATCTCTCATCTCATCACTTCTAAAGATTTTAGCTCGAATTTCGTTGATGTGTTACATCAGATCTTGTTTACTGGCCAAGCTGCCAAACGGTTTATTCAAGTATAAGCAACTGCAAGTTCCTTTTCCAAACTGTTTGTCATGATAAAAAGAACTCTTACCAATGAATCATTCTACTTTTTCTAGTACAGGAGCACGCATAGAGGGCAACCAAGGAATTTGAACATCCAGCCATAAACATAAAAATGCAGAGTGCAGTGCAGCAACATGCAGAAAAAAAGCAATTCATAAAATCAATGTACCCAACAATCAATGGCATTGGCAATGTTAAAGCAAAACAGTTTGCAATTTGATAAGCAGTGACAATGATTAATTCCAAAGCAATGAAACCATTTTAAAAGTTGACTTTCTAGCAGAGGATATTTTTGCATTCTAACAAAAGCTGCACAAATAAACTTAGGCTAGCGATTTAATCTTCTGCCAATGTAAATCATATCTGCCAATTAGCAAACATGATTCTCTTCACCGTGACTTTGACTAAGTTCGTTAAACTAACGCACTGCCCTCAAAAAACACTTGAACCTCTGATCTGTAGTACGTCCCCGTTCAATCTCGCAAATACACACAACCATTAATGTCATAATAAGTATCACCATTGCTTCCCGAACAATATACGTTCCCATTTTGAACAGAAAACACTAGCTAACACACACAATCATCAGACAGCCGGTAACTTGCACACTTCACACTATCTTTGAAAAAAAGTAAAAAATTATAAAACTTTTGCTTACAATATGAAAATTGTTTTCAACATCAAATTCGTAGCGTAAACATTAAACATCAAAAAAAATTCTGAAAACATCAAATCTGATGTTACAACATCAAAAGTGGCATCTCTGCTATCCACCAGTAGTGCAGTAACTACTAGCTAACCAGCCAATACACCACATGATAGATTTGCGATAATGGGGAAGTACCTAAGCTGAATCCTAATGATCGAAGTTTTTTGTTTATTCTATGGATTTACGCAGACTCGTGGCCCATATCACAAGAATAATCAAGAAATCAAATAACACAAGAGCACAGTGACAGCGGGACTCGAGTCAATGACTCAACTCAAGTCACAATTTTTGATGACTTGAGTCACGTTGAGAAACGATGGTGACTCAGCTTGACACGAGTCACGTTTTTACCGAATGACTCGACTTAACTCACAATAAATAACTTGAGACTCTAGTCCAGGGCTTCCCAAACTTTCTCTGACCATGTACCCCTTTCGGCATAGATGAGCATGTACCCCTAAAATTTCTTATGATAAAAAGGCTTAGGAAAATAACAAAAATATGTTTACCAATAAGCATATAATGAGTTTTAAAATAATGTTGATGTTCAATTTGTGTTCTTTTTTGGCCCAAAAATTATGAACAACCTCCTCCATCAAATATTTTTCTGAACAGTATACGTGTATACTTTTTTGACGAAGTAAATTTCTTGGTGTGTTGATACATGCCTCACTGAAGGATGTTGATGATATTCAGAGACAAGTGAAATAGCTATACTGTGCACAGTGCGCAGCAAACAAACTCAGTGGCACTTTTGATCAGTGCTCTCCTGCAGTAAAAAACACTTGATTTCGTATTTATTGCATGCCAATGTATGCTTCCCAATTGTGGAGCAAATACACACTGACTAGTATGTAGCAGGGGTGTGCATGGACTGGATTTTGGATTTTTTGGATCCGGACTCCGGCTGCTTCCAACAGGATCAGGAGTGAGGTTTTCTTTCCTGTAGCCGGATCCGGATTGGATTTGGATTTTGTGTTTACTGAAAAAAACGTTACTGTTTGTTTGGTTGACATATATTTTCCGGACTCAAACAGGAGTTGGATTGCTTGAATCTAGTTGGTACCGGATCCGGTTTGGATTCGGATTCAAAATTTGCAAAACAGGATTGGATCCGGACTAAAGAGAATCAGAGTCCGAACACCTCTAGCATGTAGGTCTATCACTTACATGCTACATATACAGGGTGTTTCACAATTGTTGAAACAAAGCGGCAGCTTCTAAAACCTTTATCGATGACCTTATTCATTTTTCTCTTTC